>ERZ772937.614-NODE-614-length-29294-cov-43.792914_pt1 | contig 29294 bp, 22 predicted proteins | sample MGYA00512113_ERZ772937 | MGnify/ENA primary metagenome ERZ772937 (study PRJEB29015, sample SAMEA2737649) | human gut metagenome | biome: human gut; feature: human-associated habitat; material: faeces | place: China | collected 2012 ... | reverse complement strand
GTTTTGTGCAATTTGACAGACCCAAAATTGAAAACCACCTTTTGACACCCGAATCTTTATAGGATGACAATAGTACATGCAAGATTTTTGATTGACAAACTGCACTATTTGAGCTCAACATCATAGGATTAAGGTGGCAAAAAATTTTAAAATCATGATTGTTTGAGTGAGGGAAAATAAAAGCTATTCACCCATTATATTAACGGAAAAATAGTACGAAAGTACAAAATGTATAACATAATACTTGCATTTTGTAATGTGATGTGCTAAAGTGTTATCAGCGTAAAGGGGCGCAGAGGAAAAGAGCCATCTTTGCGCATTTTTATTAAGGAGGAAAATCCTCTCCTCGTCAGAGGACTCGGATTTTTGCTTCGCAAAAACAAGGAGGAAAATCCTCTGCTCCTGCAAAGGCAGTCGCATTTTGCTCCGCAAAACAAGGAGGATTACTATTATGAAAAAAACCAAAGCAGTTTTGGCTATTTTGATGGCCGGAACAATGATGCTTGGTCTTGCAGGCTGTGGCGGGAACAGTTCTTCTGCAACACAGGGAACAACCACAGGCACAGAGACAGGCAGTGCAGCAGGTGATGCTGCAGGAACAGATGCTGCAGGAACAGATGCCGCAGCAAGCGCATCAGACATGAATGTTATGCTTGAAACTCCGGTCGAGTCACTCGATCCGCAGCAGGCTACCGACGGAACATCCTTTGAGGTAATCGCTGATTACACCGACGGTCTGATGCAGATGGATGCAGACGGTCAGGCAGTTCCGGCAATTGCAGAAAGCTATGATTTATCAGACGATGGTTTAACTTATACATTCCATCTTCGTACCGATGCAAAATGGAGCAACGGCACACCGGTTACCGCAGCAGATTTCGTATTCGGATGGCAGAGAGCTGTTGATCCGGATGTCGCATCTGAGTATGCATATATGTTAAGCGATATCGGTCAGATTAAAAATGCAGCAGAGATCATCGCAGGTGAGAAAGACAAGAGTGAACTTGGTGTGACAGCAGTAGACGACAATACACTTCAGGTCGAACTGAATGTACCAGTCAGCTATTTCACTTCTCTGATGTATTTCCCGACTTTCTATCCGGTAAATGAGGAGTTCTTTACTTCCTGTGGAGATACATTTGCAACAAGTCCTGAGACAGTATTATCAAACGGTGCATTTGTATTAGATTCTTATCAGCCGGCAGCAACTGCATTCCATTTAACAAAAAATGCAGACTACTATGATACCGACAGAGTAAAACTTTCCGGATTAAGTTATCAGGTAATCCAGGATTCACAGCAGGCATTAATGAGCTACCAGACAGGAGCGCTTGATACAACATTAGTAAACGGTGAGCAGGTTGATCAGGTAAAAGATGATCCTGAATTCACAACCGTTGGTGCCGGTTACTTATGGTATGTCAGCCCGAATATGAATTCTGTTCCTGAACTCGCAAACTTAAATATCCGTCTTGCAATGACAATGGCAATCGACCGTGATTCCATCACAGCAGATGTATTAAAAGATGGTTCTGCTTCTACATACACAGCAGTTCCGATGCAGTTTGCAGCAGGACCGGATGGATCTGACTTCTCCGAAGATCAGACGAAATTCTCTGATGTATGTGTATATGATACAGAAAAAGCAGCAGATTACTGGGCAAAAGGTTTAGAGGAACTTGGTGAATCTGAGATCACTTTAGACATGGTAGTAGATGCAGATGACGCACCTCAGAAAGTAGCGCAGGTATTAAAAGAGCAGTGGGAGACAGCTCTTCCGGGACTGACCGTAAACCTGGTTGTTGAGCCGAAGAAACAGCGTGTGGAAGACATGCAGAACGGTAACTTCCAGTTAGGTTTAACACGTTGGGGACCGGACTACGCAGATCCAATGACATATCTTGGAATGTGGGTAACAGATAACTCTAACAACTACGGTCTGTGGAGCAACGCAGATTACGATGCAATCATTGATGAGTGTACAACCGGTGATCTTTGCACAGATGCAGAGGGACGCTGGGCAAGACTTTACGATGCTGAGAAGATCGTTATGGATGAGGCAGTTATTTATCCGCTTTACACACAGTGCAACGCAGAGATGCTTTCTTCTAAAGTAACAGGCGTTGAGTATCATCCGGTAGCTATCAACCGTGTATACAAAGATGCTGTAAAGACTGAATAAAGAAATTTAGACAGTAGAAATCCTGTTTTACAGGAAAATGAATATAGCCGCACTAAAGTGCAAAACTTTGGTGCGGCAATTTCATCATATTGTTGACGCTATAGGAAATGAGGCAGGAATTTCCTATGTCGTGAACGGAAAAACAAGGAGGAAAATCCTCTGCTCCTGCAAAGGCAGTCGCATTTTCCTTCGGAAAACAAGGAGGATTAGAACGTGAAAAAATATGCACTTAAGAGAATCGTAACGTCTCTGTTTACGCTGCTTGCAATTTTACTCGTTCTGTTTATTTTGATGCAGCTGATGCCGGGTTCTCCATTCAACGATGAGAAGTTAAATGCAGACCAGAGAGCAGCACTGTATACGAAATATGGACTGGATCAGCCATTGCCGGTACAGTTTGTGAAATATGTAGGCAATATGTTAAAAGGAGACCTTGGCGTAAGCTACAATATCTCAAAGAATACACCAATTTCCCAGTTGATAAAAACAAGACTTCCGATCTCCATCAGTATCGGAGGATATGCGGTGTTAATTGGTGCCGTGGTCGGGCTTCTGCTAGGGCTTCTTGCGGCGTTAAAGCATGATACGATATGGGATTCGTTAGCGACGATCATTTCGGTTATCGGTGTGTCGGTGCCGTCGTATGTGTTTGCACTGGCACTCAGCTATAACTTCGGATTTAAATTAGGGTGGTTTCCGATGTTGTTTTCGGAGAGCGATATTTTCGGATCAAGCGTGCTGCCCAGTATCTCACTTTCGATGTTTACGATGGCGTCGATCGCCCGTTTTACGCGAAGTGAAATGCTTGAAGTACTCGGCAGCGATTATATGCTGCTTGCGGAGAGTAAAGGAATTTCGGGTTCGGCGCTGATTTTTAAACATGCGCTGCGAAATGCACTGATCCCGATCATCACTGTGCTTGCACCGCTGATCGTCGATCTGATGACCGGTTCTCTGGTTGTTGAAAAAATATTTGCAATACCGGGTGTCGGAAGTCTTCTGGTAAATGCCATTCAGTCGAACGACTACAACGTGGTTATCGCATTAAGCTTTATTTATTCTGCAATGTACATTGCCATCATGCTTGTGGTAGATATCCTTTACGGAATCATTGACCCGAGAATTCGTCTGGCAAAGAAAGGAGACTGATATGGTGTCACAGGAAAATACCATGAATGTGGGAAATGATGCTGCCGGCTACATACCGGTCGAGGCAGATTTTAAATTTAAACATACGGATGGCGAACTTGCGTTAGATGATAACTTTGCAGCACAGAGTTTCTGGAAAGACGTATTGATCCGCTATTTCAAAAAAATCAGTGCAGTGATCGGTCTGATCCTGATCATTATCATTACGGTATTTGCAATTATTGGCCCGGGGATGAATGATTTCAGTTACTCCGAACAGTCACTGACACAGAAGAACTTTGCACCGAGGGTAAAAGGTCTTGAAAAACTGGGTATCTTCGATGGTAGTGAAGGCATGAAAACAACGACCGGAACCAAAAAGATCAATTACTATGAAGAAAAAGGTCTGGATGATCTTTACTACTGGTTCGGAAGTGATAACTTCGGACGTGATATCTGGACACGTACCTGGTCCGGTGCACGCGTTTCCCTGATTATCGCCGTAGCAGCCGCTATCATCGATATGGTGATCGGTATGAGCTATGGACTGATCTCCGGATATTTTGGCGGGAAAGTCGATATGTTCATGCAGCGGTTTCTGGAGGTCGCGAACGGTATTCCGCGTCTTGTAATCGTAACACTTTTGTTACTGGTACTGCAGCCGGGTATGCTTACCATTATTTTTGCATTGATGTTGACGGAGTGGGTCGGCATGAGCCGTATCGCAAGAGCTGAGATGCTGAAATTAAAAGAGCAGGAATTTGTACTTGCATCACGGACACTTGGAGCAGGAAATTTCTTTATTATTTTTAAAGAAGTTCTGCCAAATATCATTGGACCGATCATTACACAGGTAATGTTCTCCATCCCGACAGCGATCTTTACCGAGGCATTCTTAAGTTTCGTAGGTCTTGGTATTCCGGTGCCGCAGTGTTCACTTGGTTCACTGATCTCCGAAGGATTTAACAGTTTTACCACACATCCGTACCAGATCATTCCGCCGATCGTTGTAATGGCTCTTTTGATGTTAAGCTTTAACCTTGTAGCAGATGGTTTACGTGAAGCATTAGATCCGAAGCTGAAAGAAATGTAAGAAAGGGGATTCGTATATGTCAGAGACAAAAGAACAGATTTTAAAAATACGGGACCTGGATATTACGTTTCAGACGACTGCAGGAAGCGTGCACGCCATCCGTGGAGTCAATATTGACCTGATGAAGGGCGAGACAGTTGCGATCGTTGGTGAGTCCGGCTCCGGTAAATCCGTAACAATGAAAGCTGCCATGGGTATTTTGGCATCCAATGCGAAAGTAACGGGCGGTACTATAGAATTTTCCTATCATCATGCGGATGGAACACCGCAGACGGTAGACATTTTAACAAAAGATAAAAAGTGGATCAGACGACATATCAATGGAAAAAGAATTGCTATGGTATTCCAGGATCCGATGACGAGTCTTGATCCGACCATGACGATCGGAAAACAGATCATGGAAGGTATGATCTGGCATTTTAAGACACCGAAGAAAGAAGCCTGGGATAAGGCAGTAGAACTGTTAAAAGAGGTTGGTATCGAGGATGCGGAAAAACGTATGAAAAACTATCCGCACCAGCTCTCCGGTGGTATGAGACAGCGTGTGGTCATTGCCATCGCGCTTGCCTGCAACCCGGATCTTCTGATCTGTGATGAGCCGACGACTGCACTGGATGTTACGATTCAGGCAAAGATCATCGAGCTGATCCGCAGGGTACAGAAAGAGAGAGGCATTTCCGTTATTTACATCACACATGACCTCGGCGTGGTTGCCAAAGTGGCAGATTACGTCAATGTCATGTATGCCGGAAAAATCGTTGAGAAAGGTATGATCAATGAGATCTTCTATGATCCGAAACATCCGTATACCTGGGGACTGCTCTCTGCAATGCCTGATCTTGACACTGCGGATGAGAGACTCTACACGATCCCTGGTTCGCCGCCAAACCTGTTAAACGAAAAACCGGGCGATGCGTTTGCACCGCGTAACCAGTTTGCGCTTGAGATCGACGACAAGGCAGATCCACCAATGTTTCAGGTGACAGATACACATTATGCGGCTACCTGGCTGTTAGATCCGCGGGCACCGAAGGCAGAGATGCCGCCTGAATTAAAAGAGCGTATTGCGCGAATGAAGAAGGAGGCAAAGATCGATGACGGTGAATGAAAACAGTAAGCCTCTTCTTACCGTGAAAGGCTTGAAACAATATTTTAAGGTAAGTAATAATTATACCGTGCATGCGGTGGAAAACGTAAGTTTTCAGATCTATCCGGGTGAGACATATGGTCTGGTCGGGGAATCCGGTTCCGGAAAATCAACGATCGGAAGAAGTATCATAAGACTTTATGATCCGACCGCCGGGGAGATCAATTTTAATGGAATGGACATCAGCGGCAGGATCAATAAGGCAAACAGCCAGGCACTGCGCACGCAGATGCAGATGATCTTCCAGGACCCGATGGCATCCTTAAATCCAAGAAAAAAGGTGCGCGATATCATCGGCGAGGGGTTAGATATCCATCATATGTACAAGACACGCGCAGAGCGTGAGGAAAAGATCAAAAACATCCTGGCAAAAGTTGGACTTGCGCCGGAACATGCGGGCCGTTATCCGCATCAGTTTTCCGGTGGACAGAGACAGCGTGTCGGAATTGCGAGAGCGCTGATCATGAACCCGAAACTGATCATTGCAGATGAGTGTATCTCTGCGCTGGACGTTTCCATTCAGGCACAGGTCGTTAACCTGATGAAGGATATCCAGCAGGAGACAGGAACCGCGTATCTGTTTATCGCACATGATCTTTCCATGGTCAAATATATTTCGGATCGCATCGGGGTACTTCATCTGGGACATCTCTTAGAGACCGGAACAACGGAGGAAATCTTTGAGAATCCAATCCACCCATATACGAAGAGCCTTCTTTCTGCGATACCTGCACCGAATCCGGTCGTGGAAAAAAATCGTGTGGCAATGAGCTACGATTACAAGACTTCCGGCATTGATTATAATAAGGGAACGGATCATCTGGTGTCCGGGACACATTATGTGAAATGTACGGATGAAGAATTTAAGAAGTGGACAGAATAATATAGCAGGAAACCATCACAAACCGGGAGCCGGGGAGTGGTGGTCTTCTTTTTTTGGGTAAAAGTGCTGAATTTTTCGTGTGGGAGGTGCTGAATATTATGCGAAAAATAGAATATGAAAAATTGAACCGAAACCGTATTGACTTTGAAAATGGATTTTGGTATATAAGAGTAAAAATTCAAAAATTCAAAGAGAAAGGAAATAACAATCTATGTTGTCACAAAAGAGTACAATGAAAGACAAATTGGAAAATATGCATCTGCAGGAGAGGATAAACTATGGCTACGGAAAAGTCATTAGTATGATGTTGATTTCGGGTCTGTTTTCTATTGTGGTCATAGGTGTGTTATTTGCTAATATGTTACATTATATAGATGATGTCAATGCTGCGGATCAGGCGGTAAAAATCTGCAGGATCAATGTGAATACGTCAGCGAGAAATATCAGGGAAATGGCATTAAATAATGATACATCTGCTTATGACAGTTATGAGCAGAATGTAAAAAAGCTGCTTACAGAAGTGGATTCGCAGCTGGAAATATTAAAGAAAACCAAAGTCTTACCGGATGAGGAATATAATGAGTATGCATCTGCTCTTTCTGATTGGGGAAACATTGGTTATTCGATTATAGAAGAAATTAAAAATGGCGAAAAAGAGAAAGCGATTGATGAAATTTTTAATAGTTGTACACCTGCATTAAATAAACTTGTGGAAATTGCCATAAGATTAGATGAGATCACAGATGAAGTAAGTGAGCAGTCTGCAAGAACTACAATTATTTTTGCTGTTGCAGGAATGGTGTGTATTATTATCTGTCTGGTTTGTGCATGCACACTGGCTAAGGTAATAAGTAAAAAGGTACTTGAAACAATTCTGGATCCGTTACGTGCAGTGGAAGACGTTGCAAGGGAACTGACAGAAGGAAATTTACACAGTACGCTGGAATATCATTCGGAGGATGAGATTGGAAGACTGGCGCACAGTATGCGCAAATCAATTCGTATTTTGGGAACTTATGTAGATGATATTGATCGTGCAATGAAACTGTTCTCAGAAGGAAATTTTGATGTTCAGCCGGAAGTAGAGTGGAAGGGAGATTTTGTCGGTATTTTAAATTCTTTCATGTCATTTGAGAAGAGTATGGCAGAAACGATCAAAGGAATTAAAAATGTTTCGAGTGAGGTTTCAAGTGCAGCAGACCAGGTGGCATCAAGTTCCAATGATCTTGCAGATGGAGCTACGAATCAGGCAGCGGTTGTAGAAGAACTGACGGCTACAGTTGCCGGGGTTTCTGAACAGGTAGAAAAAAATTCACAATCTGCAAAAGCAATCAGTGGAAGAGTGGATGAACTTGGAAATGCCATTTCAGACAGCAATGGTAAGATGCATGAAATGGTTGCTTCTATGCATGAGATTAATGAGGCATCAAAAGAGATTGATAAGATTATTGCAACAATTAATGAAATTGCTTCCCAGACAAATCTGCTGGCGTTGAATGCTTCTATTGAAGCGGCAAGGGCCGGAGAGGCAGGAAAAGGATTTGCAGTTGTAGCGAATCAGGTAAATTTATTAGCTGAACAGAGTGCCCAGGCGGCAAAGGAATCAGCATCACTGATCGAAACATCTGTGAATGCGGTAGAAAAAGGTATGATAATCGCGGAAGAGACTGCGGCACAGCTGGAGGAGGTAGCAGAGAACTCCAAGCTGATTACGGAAGACGTTACACATATTGCGGATACATTAGAGACACAGACAACAGAAATCCAGCAGATCAATGAGGGAATTGAGCAGATCAATGATGTTGTGCAGACAAATTCTGCAACATCTGAGGAGTGTGCGGCTGCCAGTCAGGAGATGAGCAGTGAGGCAGAGAGTCTGCAGGGAATGATCCAGAAATTTAAAGTTCCGGAAATTGAAAATTTAACAGAATAAAAATATTTCAACTATATTACATGAAATTATCACTTGTTTATTGCATGAAAGAGACAATCTATAGTATGATAGAGAAAGTACAAACTAAGGATGGAAAAGGTATATACTATGATAGTCTCGGTCATTGAAAAGATCTACGCATTTTTATGGGGAGATCTGATTACGATCCCTTTGCCGCAGGAAAGCAGCATAGGGATTTCTTTACTTGTAATTCTTCTGATTCCGACAGGAATCTATTTTACGATCCGCACAAGATTTTTGCCGGTCAGGCTTTTCCCGGATATGATAAAAGCACTTATGGCAAAAAAGGAAACAAAGGACAGTCTTTCCACATTTCAGACGCTGATCGTCTCGACGGCTACCAGAGTCGGCATGGGAAATCTGGTAGGCGTTGTGGCGGCAATCTCGGCAGGCGGTGCCGGTGCTGTGTTCTGGATGTGGGTGACTGCGCTGATCGGTTCCTCGACCGCATTTGTGGAGGGGACGCTCGCACAGTTACACAAGGAAAAAGATCCTTTGTATGGCGGATATCGCGGAGGTCCCGCATATTATATCCATCATTTCTGTGAAGAAAAATTGAAAAAGAAGAAAAAGCATGTGCTGATCGCGGTACTTTTTGCAATTTCAGGACTGATCTGCTGGTGTGGCATCAGCCAGGTCATCAGCAATTCCGTGGTATCTTCCTTTGAAAATGCATTTGGCATCCCGCCACTCTACACAACGATCGTACTGGTTGCGATCGCAGCGGTGATCGTCCTTCGGAAAAATGCGACGGTAAAAGTGCTTGACGTGGTCGTACCGGTTATGGCGGTCTGCTATTTTGCAATCACGATATTTATTATCCTGAAAAATATTGGAAGCATCCCGGCGGTTTTTGGTCGGATTTTTGAGGAGGCGTTTGGGCTAAGACAGGCAGTTTCCGGCGGCTTCGGCGCTGTCCTTATGAACGGCATCAAGCGTGGACTGTTTTCAAACGAAGCCGGTTCCGGCTCTGCTCCTTGTGCAGCCGCAGCAGCCGAATGTGAGACACCGGTCAGCGCCGGACTGACACAGGCACTTGGCGTATTTGTCGACACCATTGTGATCTGCAGCTGCACTGCTATGATCATGCTCACTGCACCGGAAAATATCGTAGCAGGAAAAGAAGGTATGGATCTTCTCCAGTCCGCAATGCGCTATCACCTGGGCGAATTTGGCGTCATATTCATCGCAGTGACCCTGTTTTTATTCAGTTTCTCCACATTTTTAGGCATCCTCTTCTATGCCAGAAGTAACGTCGCCTATTTATTTGGAGATAAATGGATCTTTCAGACCCTGTACAAAATCCTTGCATTAATTATGCTATTTATCGGCGGAATCGCCGCCTACACTTTTGTATGGGATCTCGGCGACGTCGGAATCGGTCTCATGACGATCTTCAATACAGGAATATTGTATCTGCTTGGTGGTCAGGCACTTACCGCCCTAAAAGAATTTGAATCCACTAAGTAAAAAAAGAAACGGAGCAAAATAAAAATGAAAAGAGAATCCTTCAAATCCCGCCTGGGCTTTCTGCTCGTAAGCGCCGGCTGCGCCATCGGAATCGGAAACGTCTGGCGATTCCCCTATGTGGCTGGACAAAACGGCGGCGGCATCTTCGTCCTGTTCTACCTGATATTTTTAATAGCAATGGGACTTCCGGTGCTCACCATGGAATTTGCCGTGGGGCGAGCCAGCAGAAAAAGCGCCGTGTTAGGTTATAAAGCACTCGAAAAAGAAGGCAGCAAGTGGCATATTCACGGCTGGATCGCAATGTTTGGCTGCTATATGCTGATGATGTATTACACGACCGTATCAGGCTGGATGGTATCGTATTTCTTTAAATTTTTAAAAGGCGAATTCCAGACCGGCATGACTGCGGACGATACTGCGGCAGTATTTTCAAATCTGCTCGCAGATCCGGGACAGATGGCGTTCTGGATGATACTTACCGTGATACTGGGATTTTTTGTGTGCAGCAGGGGACTGCAGAATGGACTGGAAAAAATAAGCAAGATCATGATGAGCGCGCTGCTGATTCTGATTGTTGTTCTCGCGGTGCACAGTATTACACTGCAGGGTGCAGCAGAAGGCGTGAAGTTTTATCTTGTCCCGAATCTGGACACGGTTGCAGAGACAGGGCTTAAAAATGTGATCACGGAAGCCATGAATCAGGCATTTTTCACACTGAGTCTTGGCGTTGCCGCAATGGAGATCTTCGGAAGTTATATGGGTAAAGATCACTCGCTTGCCGGTGAGGGCGCAAGAATTTGCGGTCTTGACACCTTTGTGGCGATCATGTCTGGACTGATCATTTTCCCGGCATGTTTCAGCTATGGAGTGGAAGTGGATGCCGGACCGAGCCTGATCTTTATCACGCTGCCAAATGTGTTTGTCAATATGGCTGGTGGGCGGATCTGGGGATGTCTGTTTTTCCTTTTCATGACCTTTGCAAGTTTTTCGACGGTCATGGCAGTGTTTGAAAACATTATGTCATTTTGTATGGATATGTTTCACTGGAGCAGAAATAAAGCCGCACTTATCAATGGAGTGATCATCCTGCTCGCAAGCCTTCCGTGTGTACTGGGTTACAATGTGTGGAGCAGCCTGCACCTGATAGGCGGCCGCGATGTGCTCGACAGTGAGGACTTTATCGTCAGCAACCTGCTTCTTCCGGTCGGTTCACTGATCTATCTGCTGTTTAGCGTAACAAAGTGGGGCTGGGGGTTTGACAGATATATCGACGAGGCGAATTCGGGAGAGGGCCTTAAGATTTCGAAAAAGTTAAAGCCATATTTCCAGTTTATACTGCCGCTGCTGATCCTGTTTATCCTGATTCAGGGACTGGTGTAAAAAAGGAAAGTAATTAAGAAAAAATAGTGAAAGAATAGTGAAAAATAGTGTAAAAATAGTGTAAATTTAATGGAATAAATTACGGGAATCCGGTATAATAGAATGATGCAGGAGGGAGCAAAATGATCCATGTTACAATTACAAACGATATTCTAAAGAGGATATCACAGATTGATAAAAATAAATTCTCAATGAGCAATATTCATATACCGAGTATTACCGCAAATAAGTTAAGAAAAAATTCCAAGAAGAAAAGTTCCTATGCATCCAATAAAATAGAGGGAAATCCGCTCACAGAGGGACAGGCAGATGCCGCAATCGAAAGTGATCCGCATAGACATTTCTTAAAGCCGGAGCAGGAAGTAAGGAATTACTTCATGGCATTGTGTCTTTTAGAAAAGAAGGTAAAAGATAAAGCCCCGTTTTCTAAGGAATTGATTCTGGAGATTCAGGCGTTAGTGGAAAAAGGAGCATCTAAGGAAAAAATTGGTCTGAGGGGAGCCATGCCGCCGGGATTTTTGTTTGCAGTGTATGATTCAGAGACGGGAAATGCTGATTATATACCGCCGGAATATATTGATATCCCGGAGCTTTTGGATGAACTGGTCGATTATGTGAATACAACGGACGATCATCCGCTGATCGTTGCTGCAGTTGTTCATTATCAACTGGTGACGATCCATCCGTTTGAAGACGGAAACGGAAGAACGGCAAGACTGATGTCCGGGTATATATTAGACATGAATGGATATGGGTTTTATGGGATCGGTTCTTTAGAAGAGTATTTTGCATATGATGCCGAAGAGTATTACCGATCCCTGCAGATGGGACTTCCGGTACTGTATTATTCCGGGAGGGATAATCCACCACATCCGGAGATATGGGTAGATTATTTCCTGCGCATGATGGAATTATATTCCTCGAAAGTATGCGAGTTGTCCAGGGAATCCAGTGAGGAGGATCTGCTTGTCGGATTGTCTTATCTGAATGCAAAGGAGAAAGAGTTGTTGGTATTTCTGATAAAAAAACATTTGTATGAATTTGCGCCGATTGATGTCAGCAAGTTGGTGGGAGTGACCAGTAAAACGATCATAAACAGATGTGCAAAACTCTCGACAAATGGTTTTTTAGCGCCGGTGATTGTGAAGGAGAGAATACGCTCATACAGACTGAGTGATTTTACGAGAATGAATGAGAAAAAGATATTAAACCAGTTAAAATAGCTATTTTGAATGAAAGGACCAAAATGATAAATCGCGACGACATGTTAGAACTGACCAGGCGCATGACTCCCGCACGGGCATCCATAGACCGGATCGCAGGCGCATATTTTGACGAAGAGGGATATGTGGATGGAACATTCAATACGCATTTCTTAAAACTGTCTGCATCCGAAAGAGCCAAAAACTTAGAACTTGCCAAGACGGTGCTGATCTCAAAAACAAATGAACAGTTAAGAGAATACCGGATCCCGGAAGAAAAAAGAAAGCCGGGCAGTATCTGGCAGCTCTTTGACGGGATCAGGGAGACAGGTCTGAAAGACGATGCATTCCCGGATCTTTTCTATGAGCTGCTTGGAGAGAAATATCAGCCGGGGTGCCCATATGCGTGTTTTTTGTTCCACGGGAGATACGATGTCCCGGTCAAAGGGACCGATAAGGCATGGCAGGAGGGCTCAGAGGAAGTGTACGAATATCTGATCTGTGCGGTCAGTCCGTTAGAGGGCGAGTATGAGCCGGGCGTGCCGGAGAGCGGATTTTTGTACCCGGCATTTAAGGATCGCAGCACGGCGGGAGAGTATATCAATTTGTATGAGAAAGATGCCGGTCACAGTGAGAGTGTGTGGCAGAAGCTGCTAAAGTGATATGTCAAAAATGGATGAATACATGGTCGTGCTGCCGGAGGCACATCCGCTCTGCGTAAAAGAAAAGATTGAAATTGAAAATCTGGAAAATGAGCCGTTCATGCTGTCAGAGCACGGTGGAAAAACGGCGTTCACCCGCAGAAATAATTTTCTGAAATGAAAAGCAATTCTGAGGTATCAAAAGTGATTTTAGTGTGCTAAGATAGAAAAAAATAAAAAAGAAAGTGAATGGGAAATGGAATTAGATATTATTGGTCTGCTTGGTGCATGCTCTTATGCACTCGACTGTGTCGAAGCGGAACTGACCCATGTTGCGACAAAACATGGAAAAAGAGTTGCATATATGAGCGTATGCACAGCACAAAAAATGGGAATTACAGGAGATGCCCTGCAGGATCTCGCGGCGTGTTCGCTGCTGCACGACAATGCGCTGACGCAGTATATTCATGAGGAATTTCACAATGACCTTACAAAAAATAATACGGAAAATATAACGTCAAAGCAGCTTGGCATCCACTGCATTTACGGGGAGGAAAACTTAAAAATGTACCCGTTTCTGACGGATGTGAAAAATGTGATTTTATATCACCATGAAAATGCCGATGGAAGCGGACCATTTGGAAAAACGTGGGAAGAGATCCCTCTTTTTGCAAGGATCATTCATCTGTGTGATATTTTAGATGCGTTCTGCCGGACGCCGGTATTTGATGATGCCGTGTGGCAGCGCGCGAAAGATTATCTTTTGAAAAATAAAGGGACAAAATTTGATACTGCATGCGTAGATGCTTTTTTGGAAGTGTTTGGGCAAGAACATTTTTTGAGGCTTGGAGATGCAGATTTAGAAGAACGGCTGTGGAATATTGTTCCGAGAAAAAAGCGGGATTTAAGCGACGAAATGTGTAAAAATTTTGCCAATCTGTTTGCAAAGATCATCGACTATAAATCCGAATTTACAAGCCGCCATTCACTCGGTGTTGCGGAAAATGCAGCCAGATTATCCAGATATCTCGGTGATGACGAGGAGACGGTGCTGAAAATGTACCTGGCAGGCGCGCTGCACGATATCGGGAAAGCAGCAATCGGAAATGATATCTTAGAAAAACCGGGACGCCTGACGGACGAGGAGTTTTCTAAAATGAAAAATCATGCGGGATACACATATCTGATCTTATCACAGGCAGAAGGAATGGAAGATATCCGTGACTGGGCGGCGCTCCACCATGAAAAACTCGATGGCACTGGGTATCCGTTCGGTAAAACTGCCGACGAGCTAAACAGGCAGGAACGTATCATGGCGTGCATTGATATCTATCAGGCACTGACGGAGAGCAGACCGTATAAATCCGGAATGACGCACGAGGCAGCATGTGAGATATTGGAAAATATGGTGCAAAAGGGATGGATAGACGGCTGGATCACGGAACAGATCAGAAAATGTTTTGCTTAAGAGGAAGAAGTCTTGAAGTTGAGCTGTGCGCTCTGCATCATTTCCTATCTGTGCATTTCCCTGATCCCGGTTCCGCTGTTAGAACTTGCAGGCTGCGGGATCTGTGGATTTTCCGTTGGAATCCTTTGGCCTGGTACGTTCAGCAAAGCATCCGCTGCATTAAAACGCGGTGGAACTGTTATGTTTGCCCTGCTCGCCCTCGCCGGGGACTTGGGCTGTTCCGGCGGACCGACACTGGTTGGATTTGTGTCGAGCGCATTTGAAAATAACTTAAGAATTGGAATATTTGTGGGCATCCTGTTTCCGGTGGTATTGCTGCTGGGATTGATATTTGCAGGCAAAAAGAGGGAGAAGAAGTTAGGATAAGATTTCTTTCATAATAAAATTTTTCTCATGATTTTCCAAACATGTTGTACCTACAACAGATTTTTTTCACTAAACTGTGTATACTATAAAACATACAGAGGTTTGAGTGCCGAAAAGGTGTGCCTGCACAATCTATCACACACACCTCTTGGCACACAAACCGCAACTATGGATTTACACAACACAAACCGCAACTATGGATTTACACAACACAAACCATAGAATAGAGGTGAACCCAACCATGTCAACATTAAAAAACCTGCCCACCGAAAAAGCCCAGCCCCTGGATCACCTGATCGATATCCGCGAGCATCAGGTAGTCAGCATGTCACTCTCAAACAGTGATCATGTGCGCATGACAATGCTCGCATTTGCAGACGGCGAGGATGTCCGGGAAGAAGAATATCCCGGAGATACCATGTATGTGTTGTTAGACGGTGAAGCATATATTTATACGAAAGATCAGAACTATCTGCTGCAAAAAGGTGAAACGCTCATGATTCCGGAAGGTATTTCACATGGCGTGAAGGGAAATGGAGCATTTAAACTTATGCAGATTACCGTAACCGGGTAAGTAAATGAGACATCTGTAAAATACAGGTTTATCATAAATTCAGCTTATTTTACGGACGGTAAGAATTTTTATAGCAGAGAAGAGGAAAAAATCATGGAAGAAAAATTAATCAAAAACGTAGAGCACAGAAAAGCATTTTGTCTGAAAGATCTTGTAGACTATGAAGCTGGAAAAGTAGCAAGCATGACACTTGCACAGCAGCCGGGTGTTGGAATGACGGTATTTGCATTCGATGCAGGTGAGGGTATCAGTGCACACGCAGCAGGCGGGGATGCGATGGTTCAAATCTTAGAGGGTGAAGCAGAGATCACGATCGACGGAGTGCCAAATATCGTAAAAGAAGGCGAGTCCATTATTATGCCAAAAGGTATTTCCCATGCACTTAAGGCTGTGACACGTTTTAAAATGCTTCTTACAGTGGCTTTTTAGTGGGTCAGGCAGCGCATTTAAAAAATCAGGAAAGATAGACAGATGAACCGCAGCAGCAGGATATAGTTATCTGACCGGCGAAAAACAAAGATATGAAAAAACCGTGCTGGTTAAAATTACCGCACGGTTTTTTTGAGCAAATATTAATTTGTATATAGTTCATATGATTTACAGCTTAAATTGTTTCATATCTGCAGAAAGTTTTTCAATATCATCTGCTAAAGCAGATACCAGATCCGAAGATTTACGGACAACGGCATCGAGCTCGGTTGCCATTGCGGAAGTTTCTTCTGTGGAGGATGCATTGTCGGTTGCAAGCTGTGTCAGGGTATCGATACTCTCTGTGACAAGCTCACGCTGAGAATTGACATTCTGGATCTTTCCGGTAATGGTCTGGATGGACGCCATACAGGAATCAAGTGCACCCTTTAAATCCTCAAACATCTGCTGTGTGCTTTCAAGAGCTGCAACCTGTTCGTCGGAAGCCTCACTCATTTTCTTCATCAGCTCCATAGATTTTTCGGAGTTCTGGCTTAACTCACTAATGATATTGTTGATCTCACTGACCGTCTGCGCAGACTGGGTGGCAAGTCCACCGATTTCTTCTGCAACAACCGCGAATCCACGTCCGGCTTCACCGGCTCTCGCTGCCTCAATGGAAGCATTTAAGGAAAGCAGGTTGGTCTGGGATGCAATTTCGCTGATCAGGGTAGCTGCCTGACTGATCTTGTTGACGGAATCATTTGTCTGGGCAGTCTGGTTATACATAGAATCAATATCAGTCTTGGTTGTAGAATTGACATCAATCAGTCTGTGTAAAGTTTCCATGGACTTATTGGAACGATCCTGCATCAGCTGTGCATTCTGATCAAGGGATTCCATTTCTGAGGAAGTATCTGCGATGCCATCGGCAATCTCAGCAATATTTTCAGAGGCACTTGAAGTTGATGCTGCCTGAGAGTTACTGTTTTGGGCAATTTCATTGATTGCAGTCGAAACGTTCTGGATAGATTCGTTCATGCTGTCAAAATTCTTTTTGAAATCCGAAACGGCGGACTGTAAATGAGAGGAAACTCCATCAATGTTGGAGATAAGTCCGACAACCTCCTGCTGTGCAAGATCAAGTGCACCAGCTGTTTTTCCAAGTTCATTGTTACTTGAAACACTGACTCCGGTAGTCAGATCCCCGGTCGACATCCTGTTTGCAAAATTCTGGATCTCGATCAAAGGTTTGCAGATCATATTACCGAAAATACGGGATGCAATGAATACGACAACTGTAAAAGCCAGATCAATTATGATTATGACTGTGATCATAGTATGGTATTTCGCCTGAACTTCATTTTTGGAACTATTCATTTCCGCTTTCATATCATCTACATAGTTACCGGTGGAAACAACCCAGTTCCATGGGGTAAAGATTTGAGAGTACGCGATCTTTGGTGCTACGGTAACACCGTCGGCTTTCGTAAAATAAAATTCATTGAAGCCGCCGCCGTCAGAACCGGTCGAGACCTTCATGATCTCCTGAATGATCTTGACGCCATTCTGATCTGTCAGATCGTAACGGTTATTACCTTCCTGATCGGTTAAGATCGGATGCATAATGAGGTTGTAGTCGGTATCATCGATCCAGAAATAGCCGCTTCCATCATCCCTGTAACGCATGTTGCGGACGATCTCTGCTGCTTCTTTTTTTGCTTCGTCTTCAGTCAGATCGCCGTTTTGGGATTTGTCGTATTCTGCCTGTAAAATAGCGATGACAGACTGTACCTGACTTTTGATCTCAGTATTGTACCCATCTAACCTGGCATTTTCATAATTCTTGTTTGCCGTGGAAGTCATAGTGCTGATATTTAAAATTGAAATACCGCCAATGACCATGCCAGATACGAGAACAATCATAAGACACATTAGTGTCAGTGAATTTTTTACGCTTTTGCTTTTCATGGATATCAAGCTCCCTTTCCTATAGATTAATTACACCTATTTTACTATTTTTTGACAAAAAATGGTAGACATAAATTAAAAAAAAATATGGTACTTTAGCTATGAAATTGTGGGTAATCACGAAAAAGTGTGAAAAGAAAAAAGGAAACACGAATATAAAGCAAATTGTGTTTCCTTTTGGAAGAGCGGAGACGGAGGGATTCGAACCCTCGTGCCCCGGAGGGCTAACGCATTTCGAGTGCGCCCCGTTATGACCACTTCGATACGTCTCCAGATATGTTTTTGCAAATACTTGATTAGTATACCATATTTTGAATGATTTGCAAGAGAAAAGTGGTTGTTGTAAATAGGGAGTGGATATGCTAGTATATTAAAAGTTTCATAGAGAAGATAATTGGTGCCGGCTGTTTTTATCCGGGAAATGGAGCAGTACATAAAGTACAGTATATTTTTCATATTAAAAATAGGTTGGTTAAAAGGGAAACAGGTGCGATTCCTGTACGATCTCGTCACTGTGATTAGGGAGTGCAGATTCCAAAGATAAGTCACTGATGTACTTTGCAGTATGTTGGGAAGGCGGAATCTGTGTGATGATCTTTCAGCCAGGAAACCTGCCAGTTGTCTGGTACAGGGAAATATTTCCCGGATCACGAGTAATTGGTCGTACCGTAAGAGTAAGCTGTCAGACTGCCAGCTTATTTATGCAGACTTATTACTCCGCCCTCAAATAAGGCGGAGTGTTTCTTTGTGTGGAAAAATTCCACTGTGTACTATGAACGATACATTATATTATAATAAGGAGAGCATTATGAAGAAAAGAACTATCGCGTTACTTACCACATTAGCGCTTGCAACAGGTATGGTCGCCGGATGCGGAAGCAGCAACACAGCAGCAACAGACACAGCAAAAACCTCTGAGACAGTATCTTCAGAGAAAACAGAGGCAACAGAAACCGTAGAGAGCACGGAAGTTGACGATCAGGCGGCAGCCGATCACGTCGCAGAACTGATCGATGCGATCTATGTTCAGACAAGAAATGATGATACGGACGCACAGTGTGCAGAGGCAAAAGAGGCATGGGATGCATTGACAAATGCACAGAAGGAATTAGTTTCCGGCGAGAACGCAGATCCGGATTATTTCGGAAGAGATACAGGAGATGCCTCAAAGGATGATCCGTTAAATGAAGATAATATCGGAGAAAATGAACTTCTTGTAGTAAGTTTTGGTACCTCATTTAACGACAGCCGTGCTGAGGATATCGGTGGAATTGAAAAAGCACTCGAAGCAGCATATCCGGACTGGTCTGTAAGAAGAGCCTTTACAGCACAGATCATCATCAACCATGTTCAGGCAAGAGATGATGAGAAGATCGACAATGTGGATCAGGCATTAGAGAGAGCTGTTGACAATGGAGTAAAAAATCTTGTTGTTCAGCCGACACACTTAATGCATGGTGCAGAGTATGACGAGCTGGTAGAGACAATTGACAATTACAAAGACAAATTTGAGACAGTTACCGTTGCAGAACCGATGCTTGGTGAAGTAGGATCTGACGCAACTGTGGTCAATGAGGACAAGGCAAAAGTTGCAGAAGCAATTACAGCAGAGGCAGTAAAGACAGCAGGATATGATTCTTTAGATGCAGCAAAAGAAGATGGTACAGCATTCGTATTTATGGGACATGGAACTTCTCATTCTGCAAAGGTAAGCTACAGCCAGATGGCAGCACAGATGAAAGATCTTTCCTATGATAATGTATTTATCGGAACTGTTGAGGGTGAACCGGAAGAGACAGCATGTGAAAATGTGATCGAAGCTGTAAAAGAAGCCGGTTATACAAAAGTTGTTTTAAGACCTCTTATGGTTGTTGCAGGAGATCATGCAAACAACGATATGGCAGGTGACGATGAAGATTCCTGGAAGAGCCAGTTCACAGCAAGTGGATATTTTGACAGCATTGATACACAGATTTCAGGACTTGGCAGAATCGACGCGATCGAGCAGATTTATGTAGATCATACAAAAGACGCAATCGATTCTTTAGGAGCACTTGAGTCAACATCCACCACAGAGAGTACCGTTGGTACTCTCGAGGATGGTGTTTACACCGCAAAGTTTGATACAGACAGCAGCATGTTTCATGTAAATGAGGCAGATGAGGGACGTGGTATCCTTACCGTAGAAAACGGAAAAATGACGATCCATATCAGCCTTGTTTCAAAAAAAATTGTAAATCTGTTTGTCGGAACAGCAGATGATGCGAAAAAAGACGGTGCTGCTATTTTAGAGCCGACAACGGATACCGTAAAATACAGTGATGGAACTACCGACGAGGTATATGGTTTTGATGTGCCGGTAGAAGCATTAGATGAAGAATTTGATCTTGCAATCCTCGGCACAAAAGGCGAGTGGTACGATCACAAAGTAAGCGTTTCTGATCCGCAGGAGACAGATAACTAATAAATGGAGATTTGTATGAATAAAAAGAGAGTGACCGCAGTAATCTTATCCGCAATGATGTGCATGCAGATATTCACGGGATGCGGTGCAAAAAATAATGCCGCTGCAGTAGAAGGCGGGGCTGGTCAGACAGCCACGGAAAGTGCACAGGGAGCGGCAGGTACAGTCACAGAGGAAAATGCACAGACAGCAGAGGAAAATGTGCAGGGAACGGCAGATCAGGATGGAACAGAAGAAAGCATGACAGGAAATGATGCCGCAGAACAGGCAGACAGCACAGAAGTTTCAGTTCCTGAGGATGGCGAATATACGGTGGAAGTCACATTAGAAGGCGGCAGCGGAAAAGCAACTGTGGATTCACAGGCGAAAGTTACTGTGAAGGATGGAGTGGCATATGCGACGATCACATGGAGCAGTACGCATTACGATTACATGATCGTGAACGGGGAGAAATATCTCAATGAAAATGAAGGTGGAAACTCTACATTCACATTTCCAATTGATGGAATCCCATGTGAGATGGATGTGATCGGTGATACGACGGCAATGAGTACGCCGCATGAGATTGATTACACCCTGACTTTTCAATTTCCGGAAACGGCAGGTTTTAAAGACTTAGACTGCAATGGGCGTATGGAGTTATCCTACGCCGACCAGTTTGAAGTAGAACAATATGGTGCTTATAAGCTGATTACGATCGTGGATAACGGTCGTTTTTTGCTTGTGCCAAAAGGTGTCAAAGTGCCGGCGGATGTTCCGGCAGATGTGACAGTTTTACAACAGCCGCTTGAAAATGTATATCTGGTGTCGAGTGCGGTGATGGATTTAGTCTGCCAGATCGGTGCAGTCTCTGATCTGAAATATACAGGAGTAAAAGAAAAAGACTGGTATGTAAAAGAGGCGGCAGATGCGATGGCAGCGGGAAATCTGATCTATGCCGGGAAATACAATGCGCCTGACTATGAACTTTTACTTTCCGGTGGATGCACGTTTGCGATTGAAAATACGATGATCACGCACAACCCGGAAGTGAAAGAAAAATTAGAAGAACTTGGGATCAAGGTCATGATCGAGCGCTCCAGCTATGAAAAGCACCCGCTTGGAAGACTCGAATGGATAAAGCTTTTTGGCGTTTTGTTCGGGAGAGAACAGCAGGCCAAAGCGTTTTTTGATGCGCAGGCAGCACATATTGAGCCGATTTTGGAAAAAGAAAAATCGGGGCTGTCGGTAGCATTTTTTGCAGTTGCATCGGATGGAACGATTACGGTACGGAAACCAAATGATTATGTATCATCAATGATCGAACTTGCGGGGGGCACTTATTCCTTAAATGGTTATGTCCCGGAAGAGGAAAATGCACTCTCAACATTAAAAATGCAGATGGAAGATTTCTATGCGGCCGAAAAAGATGCTGACATTCTCATTTACAATGGTACAATAGAGGGAGAACTGACATCGATCGCTGAACTGGTACAGAAAAACAGTCTGTTTGCCGACTTTAAAGCAGTAAAATCAGGACAGGTCTACACAACCGGAAACAATTTTTACCAGCAGACCAGTGGAACCTGTGATTTCATTGAGGATCTCAATAAGGTACTGAATGGGGAAACGGATGCAGAGTACCGGTTTTTGAAGAAAATCAACTGACAGGAATTCATATAAACCAGAGGAAATCATGAAAAAACGTTATATCATCTCTTTTGTTGTTGCAATTATCATATTATCGGTAATGTTTTTATGGAATGTCGGAGCGGGAAGTGTGGACATATCCACATCGGATCTGTTTGCAATCCTTGCGGGAAGTGGAAAAGATGAGACATTTTCACAGATTGTGTGGAAAATCAGACTGCCGCGCATCCTTGCTGCGATCTTGTTAGGAGGAGCACTGTCAGTGTCGGGATTTTTACTCCAGAGCTTTTTCCAGAATCCGATTGCAGGACCGTATGTGCTTGGAATTTCATCCGGCGCAAAACTGGTGGTGGCACTTACCATGATTTTCCTGCTGGAAAAAGGCATTATGATCAGTTCCTTTGGCATGGTTATGGCTGCGTTTGTGGGTTCCATGCTTGCCATGGGATTCGTGCTTTTAATTTCATTTCGCGTGTCAAAAATGTCGCTGCTGGTGGTCTGTGGGATCATGATCGGTTATATCTGTTCCGCCATCACGGACTTCTGCGTCACATTTGCCAGCGATTCGAATATCGTCAATCTTCACAACTGGTCGATGGGAAGTTTTTCCGGCATGACATGGGAAAATATAAAAATGATCGTCGTGATCGTCGGCGCAGCAGTGCTTGTGACTTTTTGTCTGGCAAAACCGATCGGGGCATATCAGATGGGGGAGGCATATGCCAGAAATATAGGTGTCAATGTAAAAGTGTTGAGGGTCACGATGATTCTTTTATCAAGCCTTCTGTCTGCCTGCGTGACGGCATTTGCGGGACCGATCTCCTTTGTCGGAATTGCAGTGCCGCATCTGGTGAGGATGGCGACAAAAACAGCGCGCCCGATTATCCTGATTCCGGGGTGTTTTTTGTGTGGTGCAGTTGTGACACTTTTTTGTGACGGAATTGCAAGAACCGTGTTTGCGCCGACGGAAATCAGTATCAGCTCGGTTACGGCACTGTTTCTGGTGCCGGTCGTGATCGCAGCAATGTTGAGAAAACAGGAGGGGAGGTAGTCATATATGCAGGAGATCCGCACAGAGCATCTGACTGTCGGCTATGATAAAACACCTTTGATCGGGGATGTGAATCTTTCTGTCCGGCCGGGGGAGATACTGACACTGATCGGGCCGAATGGTTCCGGAAAATCCACGATCTTAAAGACGATTACAAAGCAGTTAAAGAAACTGGATGGAACTGTATTTTTGGGCGAAGCATCCATGGATGAATTAAAAGACAGCCAGATTTCCAGACGATTGTCCATGGTCATGACAGAACGCCTCCGCACGGAGCTGATGAGCGGCAGGGAAGTGGTTGCCTCCGGGCGTTATCCTTATACGGGAAGATTTGGCATCCTGTCAAAAGAGGACTGGGCAAAAGTGGATGAGGCGATCGCGCTTGTCCATGCAGGTGAAGTGCAGGATCAGGATTTCATGAAGATCAGCGACGGACAGCGCCAGCGTCTGATGCTTGCGCGGGCAATCTGTCAGGATACAAAAATCCTGATCTTAGACGAGCCAACCTCCTATCTGGATATGGGCTTTAAGATGGATATACTTACAAATATCCGCATGCTTGCGAGAGATAAAAAGATGGCGGTCATTATGTCACTGCATGAGCTTGACCTTGCGCAGAAAGTTTCCGATACGATCGCCTGTGTCAGAGGCGACCGCATCGACCGCATCGGCACACCGGAGAAGATTTTTGCCGGAAATTATGTGCAGGAATTATACGGGGTGGCAGATCAGAGTTTTGATCCGGTGACGGGGCAGATTTTTTTGTGTACGGGATATGAGAAGGCAGTTGTTTCGAGAGATTTTAGTGCAGAGAATTGCTCTGGCAAAAATTTTGGATGTGGTAAGAAGAATCCAGATCCGGTCAGTCCACAGTTTTTTGTGATCGGTGGTGCGGGCAGCGGCATCCCGGTATACAACAGGCTGTGGCGCGAAAACATTCCATTTGCAGCAGGGATCCTGCAGGAAAATGATGTGGAGTACAAAGCGGCTGTGGCACTTGCGTCAGAAGTTGTGTCAGAAAAGGCATTTTACCCGGTTGGACAGGATAAGGTGCAGGAGGCAAAGCGGCTGATCGATAGCTGTAAAAAATGTATTTGTGCGGTAGAAGAGTTTGGACCGTTAAATGAAGCGAACCGGGAGCTGGCGGAGTATGCGAGGAGGATGGGGAAACTATAGGTTCAGATTTTGAATAGGAAAAAATAGTGATTGAAAAGATGGCTACCTCTTAACGTTTTTACGTTGGGAGGTTTTTTAGTGACAGAAAATATGAGATTTAAAAGGAAGTTGTAAGCAATAAAAAAATAATATATACTATAATAGTAGAAAATAATAGAATGGTAATTACAAGAAGAAATGAAAGGGGGGAAATGAATGCGCAGTTTTGATGAACAGAAGGATTCACTTCGACTTTATAATGGAGATACAAGGATAAGAAATACAAGGGGATATCTGATTTCGGGAAATCAGAGCAAGATAAATACATATAAGCTGGTAAATATGTTTCTTTTCACTGGTATGGAAAATGAAGTGGACAGAACGCTTGGTGATGGAAAGTATCTGCCACGGCTTCAGGATATAACGGAAATTTTAAATATATATGAGGATATTATAAATTTGTCAGAAACATATAATAATTTACCTTTGTTTCGGATTGAAAGGTCATCAACCATTAAAAATATAGAGGAAAAAGGATGCATACCATCATTTTGGTCATGCAGAAAAGAAAATTTTTGTGAAAAATTTTTAGATAAGAATGCACCAATAAGGGTCGAGATTGCTGTGAAAGGTGCATTTGCGGTAGATGTAGAAAACGTATTAGGCAGGGAATATTTAAAGACAGATGAAAAAGAGGTGGTGCTTTTACCATTTCAGAAAATTCAAATAAGTTATGATACAGAGAAAGAGACAAATGTTCCGATCCAATGTGATGTAATGAAACCCGAAAAGGTCAATATCTTGGATGACAGCAGTATCTATTTAAAGCGGATTTATGATGAAGATGCCATAAAGAACACGGAAAATATCATAAAAAAATTGAATGATAGAGAACAAATTATATGTGATGAGCAGGAAAAATATCTACAATGGAAATATGATATACAGCAATATGTTTATTTACTGATGCAAAAGAGGATAAATTCTTATGAACGAATGGATAGATATTAATAAAGTTTTCTGTGAAAAAATAAAAGGGATAGATGAAAATAATATGCCAGATTATATGGAATTTATTGACCTGTTTTCACAGTTTATGTGTATGGCACATAAGGAATACAAATATAATAAAACATATTTCAGGGCATTTTATTCCCAGTTTAAATATTTTGTAAGAAATTTCCAGAAGAAAAAAAGTTTTTTTGATGAATTTTTAAATAATGTAAAAATTACTTTAAGAAAAGAAGAAAGTTTGAAAATCGGGTTTGATGGATTCTTCTTTTGGGAAACAGGAAAAGGAAAGGGAGAGGGAACCTGTGAAAATAGAATACCAGGCGAATTGTTGAATGAAAATGATACGAAAATTTACATAGAGGCGTATCTTGATATTGTGGGTCAAAGCAAACGATATTATGCGGAAGAGATAGATATAAAAGAATACAACGAAAAAAATGATGTCTGGAAGAAAAAAATAGATGAGTGGGCGGAACAATTTGTTAAAAAATTAAGAGGGTAGAAAATGAAAGGCAGAGTAGAGAAATATTTATATAGTGATCAAAATATATTTCATGCGGTATATGCTACAAGAGAATCTATACAGGAAAAATTTATATTAGAAAAAAGAGATAAAGATAAGTTATATGAGCTATATGATGTGTTTGATGAGGTAAATATCAGAGACACAATCAGAATGGTAAAAGAAAGATTAGAAGAAGTATTGGAAAAGGATAAGTATTTTCAGGCAAAGGTATATTTTATTCCAAAGTCAATCAAAGAAAAGAAAGAGGAGACAGCAGGGACGGAGAAAAAATATGAGAGAAAATACAGACCTATGCATACTGCTGGTCTAATAGATCAAATATGCATGACAGCTATGTTAAATTGCATTATAACAGAAGATTTTAACACGGATGAATGGAATATCGGGGGAATTGAAAAGATTATTCCAGCAAATTTTTATGGAAATATTTTATCGGAAATACCAGATAGAGTTTATAAAAAATGGCAGCCGCAATATTCAGAATATACACAAAAAGCAAGTGAATTGCAGAAGAAATATAGTGATTCAAGGGAGTATCAATATGAGATCAGTGTGGATATAACTGATTTTTTCCCATCCATAAATCCATATTATATTATTTGTTATATTATGAACCGGCTGCCGGTTCGTTTAGAGAGCAGGGACAGACAAGCTATTCTGAATATACTGATAAAGTTATTGTTTATTAAACTTGATACCACAAATTTGCATAATTCAGAATTTTTGAAGATCTATTATTCGGGGCATGTACCACCGAAATCACAGCAATTTGTAAGAGGAGTTGCGCAGGGACTTATTCCAGGATATTTTTTTGCAAATATTTTTATGATTGAAGTGAGTAAGGTCTACAAAAAGGTATTTGAAGGAAAACAGTTGTTTTATGTAGATGATACCGTTATTTTTTCCAATAAATTGAGGGGGGAAAACAATTTATTAGATGCGTTTGACAAGATAATACAGGGTGTAAATGCCGATATAGAAAAATTTATAAACAAGGAAATAGAGAAAGAACCGCATTTCATAAAAAAAGAAATGAGAGAGTTTACTGATTTACAGGAGTATAAGGTATTAATTCATTCACCCAAAGAGGAGGACAGTAAAACAACATATATAGATTTAGGCAAACTATCAAGAGGGGAACTCTTTTTAGGAAACCTTGGCCGAATGACATCAATGGTTGCTGTTGACCTCAATACAGATTTTAATTCAGATGAAATGGTAATGCTTGAACAGCGCTTAAAAATTATTGTGGATCAAATAGAGAAGGAATTAAATAGTATAGCGGATATTCTTAATAATGAGATTGATGATAAATTTGTACGGGAGAGTTTTACAAATTATAAAAAACGTCTGCTGCGCTATAAAAAATATTTTAAATATCGTTATTTTTTACTTCAATACAGAAAAAACTTTTCATTTGATAAGATTATAAAATTTATTAAAACTACAATAGACGATATAGAGAAAGAGAAAAAAGATAACAATTTAAAAGAAATGTTTGAAACATACTCGGATGATATATTGACGGCTTCGATTTCTTTTTTAATTAGAAACCTTGGAAATGATAAGAATTATAAAAAAGAGTTTATTATTGAAAATGAAATAAAGTTAAGAGAGGAAATCAGAAAACTTAACGATTACCTGTTTGAGGAACAAAATGAGACAAGCTCATATTTATACAGAGCATTTGAAGATTATATAGATATGGATAGTGAAGAGGAGGATGTATGCAGGAGTAAAAGGAGAAAAAGGGATAGAGAACTGCAAAAGAAAAAGTATGAAAGTCTTGTAAAAAAGGTTAATCTGAAATTGCCAAATACCAGAACCATATCAGAAGAGCGATTAAAAGAGTTTGTGGAAAAATATTTGACAGAGATAATCGAAAATACAGAATTGATCTATTCAATCTTAGACGACCCGGTACAAATGAAAAATATATATTCACTTGTGGAAAGCAGAACAAATGAAATAAAAAGAATGGTGATAAATTCCAGTATTTCTTATTTATATAACGTGAGTATTTCAGATGAATTTGATTTTTCCAAGCAGGGAAACAGAGCCTTAAAATATAGTGAATTACGATTATTAGCTATTTTAAGAAATAAAAGTTTTAGCATAGATATTTTAAAAAAGAAAAAAGATGAGATATTGCAATCAGAAGAACGGATTGATTATAGTATTTTAGAAGTGGTTCAATATTTTAAGACATTTGTAAAAAATTACGAGTATATTGATCAGTTAATATGTGTGCATAAATATACCAGCGATTTATGGAAGAATGGGTCAAAATATTTATATTTTTATACGCTTCATAATCAGGAACATGCAATTGACCTAATAAAAAATTCTATAGAAATGGTTAGAGCAATTAATTATTTCAAATTAAAGAAGATAGATTATTTCATATTGTTCGCCGCTTGTTATCTACATGACATATCTATGGTAAGTATTCCAGATTTAGATACATTTCAAAGGGATATCAAAGAAACCAATATGATCTCGGTTGAATTTTCCGATGAATTAGATAAAGAAAATTTGAGGGATCATAAATATGTGAAAAAAATGCTGACGGGTTATTATAAAGCAATGGATGTGTTCTTTGAAAATTTAGTGAGAAGCAATCATGCGAAAGAGAGTGGAAGAGATATTAGAAATGCAAAAGAGCTGGATTTTTTAGGCATATGTATTAAAGAAATTGTTGCTGAAGTTTCAGAGGCACATGGTTATCATTGGGCTGATGTGTATCGTCAAAAGTCTGTTGCGCGGGAAATGACATATAGCTTAAAGTATATGCAGATTATATTACGTCTCTCAGATCTACTGGATATGAAAAAATATCGTGTATCAAAACCGTTGTTGAGTAAAAATATAGAAAATATGTCACCTAAATCAGCATTTCATTGGATATCGCACATTATAACGAACAATTTACGGATAAAAGTATTATATACAACCCAGCCGGGAAATGTCGATCTGGAAAAATCAGGGGCACAATATCATAGTTTTTTAACACCGGGAAGAATTATAGAAAAAATCAGATTTGAGATTCATTTGGCGATGATGCCGGATCTTTCAGATACCAAAATAAAAAAATGTCAGGGAATACAGATGAAGATAGAGCCGGTAGAAGATATAGAGGAATCGGAAGAAACAGACGAGAACAATAATAAAATGAGGATTTCTTTTTTGGGGCAGGAAAATTCAAATCAGGTTGAGTGTGATGGGGGAAAGTGTAATATGGCATGTAAATGGTTCACTGTAAAAAATGCTTATTTGGTAGAAGAACTCTGTGAATTACGGAGATATCTGCATGATACAGAGGATAATTTTTTTACGAATAATTTTGAGATTGTATTGATTAATGATAATGATAATGATTCGGTGATAACACCAAAACAACTGGATATTGTCGGGGAGTTTATAAGTTCATATTAAAATAGTTAAATTAGGATCACAAATGAAGCCTGCATAAATTCCCTCTCCAAACATCCGGTAAAAAGTGGTATGATGTCTTTATGTATCACACAGGACAAAGGAGACCAGCTATGAAAAGTCAACCATAAATTAGTAAAAAATTTCTTTTTCATA
>ERZ772937.602-NODE-602-length-29587-cov-4.442605_pt1 | contig 29587 bp, 19 predicted proteins | sample MGYA00512113_ERZ772937 | MGnify/ENA primary metagenome ERZ772937 (study PRJEB29015, sample SAMEA2737649) | human gut metagenome | biome: human gut; feature: human-associated habitat; material: faeces | place: China | collected 2012 ... | reverse complement strand
ATGGCGCACCAATAGGTATTGCGTATCGGTGATGCCCATCTTCTGCATGTACTCCTTTGCGATCTGCGTCATCAGGGCGTCGGTCATCCGCGGAGCGTCCTTGGGTGAGAAAGACAGCGAGATATGCCCGACGGTGTTTTTCAGCCGCGGATTCAATAAGGTCTGGTCTTTGAAGTCCTGCACCATGTCCTTCACTTCCGGAGGCGTAATGCCTTCAGCTTCCAGTATCCGGGATTCCTCTTTCATCACGTAGCCTACCGTCCCCGAAAAGGACGAAGCGGATATGACCTTACCGACCATCGCATATCTGCTTCAGGAGTTTTTCGATGGCCGTGACGATCGCCGCATGCCGTACCCTGACAGCCGCCAGACCTTTGGCATTGGCCAGCCGGGTCAGTTGGTTCAGATTTCGGGCGATGCCCTTGAGTTGGGCCATGAAATCCAGCTGTTCACGGGTGATCCGCGCCCTCACCGTTCCTCGGTCGATCAGCTGGCGCAGGACTTCGGCCGGCGGTTGCCCGGCCTCGCGGCAAAGGGCCGAGAATCGGAGTTTCCGTTCGGGGCTGAGTCGTGTGCTGACGACGTATTTGCAGATGCGGCCGATGCCGACTTTCGGCCGACCGCCCTGTTTGCTGTATGTTTTCTTCGGTGTTTCCATGACAGGTTGTTTCGATAGATTGTTCATGCTATATAGGTTGTTCAGACCAGCGGGATTTTACGCCGGCCAGCGGGGAAGGCGCAGTTTTCGTCTACGAAAACACAACCTTGCCTTCCTTAAACCTTTATCCCTTTCCGACGCGGTGGTTCAATTTCCTCCGGTTCCGCTTTCAGGGCTTGCAGATTATTCCGACAAAGGTGACCCTGCCGGTCGGATGTCGTTTTCGGGAGATTCGGCCGGTCTTTTATATGGGCGATCAGATAGTCATTTACGTCCTTGTAAAACTGCTTTGGTCGATTACCTCGCTGCGGGGACAAAGACGGATCAGATCGGCAGTTGCCTTGCGTCCTGCTTCGTCGTTGTCGAAGAAGGTGCGGATCACCGGATGTCGGGAGATAAACGGAACGGCTTTGGGCAGGTTGACGACCGAGTTCAGAACCGCGGCGTCGATGCGCAGTCGTTCGGGGTATTTCAGTGAGAGATAAGCGAGGAAATCCATAAATCCCTCGAAAGCGATTACCGTATCGGAACGGTTGTCGATGGTGGTGATATGTTTGGGCGAGGAGCCGCCTTTGAACCGTGCGGAGCGCAGCTCCCACCCTCCGGCATCGTTGCGGAAACCGACGGCGAAAAAGGCGCGGCCGTTTATCTCGTAACGGACCTCGCGGCAGAATGCCGCGGCGACCGGCGGGACGATGCCGCGCGAGGCGAGATAACCGACCAATGCCGGATGCCGGAGCGAAGCGTCGGAGAGGATGCGGAGCGCGGGGACGGTGGCCGGCCGCACGACCGACAATGCCCCGCCAACGCCAAGAGGCTCACCAATACCCGGTGAGATAGAAGCAATCCCCGTGTCTCCTTTTTCACCGTTTTGCAGCCGTCGGACCGCTTCGCGGCTGTCGCACCGCTCCAACCGCATCACGAGGGTGAGCAATGTACCGCCTTCGCCCAGTCCGAAGTCGTACCAGAGATTTTGCACGTAGTCCACTTTGAAACTCGGCGTGCGTTCTTCCCGCAAGGGTGAAAGATACATACCGTAGCCGTTGCGTTCGTATTTGGGCTGAATCCCGCGCCAGGCGAGAAAATCACGGATGGAAATCCGGTTGCTGTATGGTATGACAGTCATTTTTTCCGTAAATTTGTTGAGAAAAAGTGTAAAATCCAGTGAAAGAAAAGGTTGGCGTCTTACATATCTCTTACACGGCATCCGGCGCTGTAAGTCCGAAAGAACCCGTAAGACTTTGTAAGAGGATTTGTAAGAGATGTAAGATTATGAAAATAAGAAAGCTACTTCCTTTTTTCAACATTCTTACATCGCAGCATCGTCCAGCAATCCGCCGAGTTGTTCCCGCGTGACGGTATAGACCCGTGCCGTCTTGCTGTCCTGCCGCTGCGTTTCGCCGTTGTAGGTAATCGTATAGCGTTGGTAGTAAGTCGGTGGTGCGGGTCGCAGCTGCCAATTTTCGGCAAGAATCCGCCGCACGGTGGGATGGTCAACACGGATGCCGCGTATCTCCAGCATATTGACCATATCGCTCACGTCGAACCGATACTCCGCAAGGTTCTCGGCATCCATGATATCGCGAATAATCGACAGCATTTCGGTTTCGGTCTTGCTGCGGTTGTAGTGTATGATTCGCCGCAAGGCATCGGTGACCAGCAGCCGGGGCGCGAACCACATACGGCTCTCTTCATGTGACGAGAGCATACGTTGTTGCAGATAGAAGAGCAGCCCCGGTATCTCGGCTCGCATTTTGGCCAGCAGGTGTTGATCGTCATACGGGAGCGGCGGCACGCGCCGCACCCAGTAGCGGGTTTCCGCAGCCTCGATCAGGACGGGATTGCGCTCGTTGTTGGAGCAGAGGACGAACTTGCCGAAAAACTCCACCTCCCGGCGGTCGCGGCCTTTCGCCTCAGCCTTGTAGCTGCGTGCAGTCGATAGGTTCTTGATCCTCTCGGAATCTTCGCGGCGGTTGAGCAGCACCTCGTCCACGCAGATCAGCAGTTTGCCCATCCAGTCGTCATTGAATTGCGAACGGAAATCTTCGTTGGTATTGAAGGTAACGTTTCCGCCGAAGATCGACTTTAAGAGATTGAGAAAGGTCGTCTTTCCCGTGTTGCGTTCATCCGACACCAGCAACAATACCGGCAGCCGTTGCAAGGGGCGCAGGTAGAGCAGTTGCAGATAATCGTACCCCAGTTCGACCTGCTCGCCGAAGATATGAGCGAAAAAGTCGTGGATGTGCGGAAAGATGCCATCGGCGGGCTGAAAGGGAATCGGCTCGTAACGGTTCAGGAAACCGTCGATCTCCCGGCGGTAGTTCGTGTGGTCGGGAACCGTGCAAAAGCCGTCGTATTTCGGAATGCAGGCCAGATAGCTTTTCCCGTAGTCCTGACGCAAGGTCTCGACATTCCACGGGATGAGCGTCTCGACGCTCCGGCCGCTGCTCAACGGCTGCCGGACCCGCTTGTAGATGGTCGTTCCCACGCGCAGGTAGGGGCTTTCTCTTTTCACTGTTTTAGCGGGCATAGCTGTCTCCGTTTAGAATCCGTTGCACATCCGCCACGCGATAACGGCGCTGCCCGCCGTACTCCACGGGAACAAGATAACCGCTCTTGGCCCATCGCCACAACGTAGAGGAATCGACACCCAACAACGCGATGGTCTGTTTTCGCGTGTACAATTCGCCCGCGTGTTGCGGAACCGGCATTACGGACGGCGGCGACGCGACTGCCGTCAACTCCTTGTGCCATTGCCGGAGATCTTCCAGACGGACGGTCACATTCACTTCACCGCCCAGCTCACTCAATTGTTTTAAGTCCATAATACGATAATTTAACCGAACCCGAACAGCAGGTCCGGCGACGAAAATAACAGGTGCTTTTCCTGCACCTGTTTTTGCAATCGAATCACCGCATTTGCACCGGCAAACAATTTCAGATATTGCTACTTACCAGCATTTTGCAATTACATGACAACAGAAAGAAAATTCCCTGCACCGACCGGGTGTAGGGAATATCTCATACTTATACAGTTCTTTATTTTTGGATATATTCTTTCAGATTATCGAGCAATCGGATGCGATAACCCCCGTCCGTCGCCCGGAGTTTGGCCCGCAACGTCTTCGTATTATATTTGGCCAAAGACTCGAAACTCGCTTTCAGCCATTCCGCCAATTCGGTCTGGTCATAAAAACGATTGGTCGCGCCCTTAAAAGCATTCCAGACGTTCCAACCGTAGTGACACAAATCCCCATAGCTCACCCGATCATGCCGAAGCCGAACCTGCGGCACATCATTCGGAACAGGCGCCATACATGCCAAATAAAGCAAACGTCGTCGCAAAATTTGCCGATTCGTCCCGTCAACGGCATCGCCCAAATCCTTATCGGTATATTCGTAGACGGTGGCGAGTGCATTTTCGAGAATCCGATCGTCCGGAACCGGATCGGCAGAAACAACGGCGGATTCCGGCACGATCGCGTCCGGGCTTCTTTCACACCGCTGTTCGGAACCGACTCCTTCTGTCGTTGTTTTCTCTTCGCCTCTCGGCTGACTACACCCAAAACGACGAAAAAAACGCTCCGAAAGATCCGCCGAACTGCCCACGCTGAAAAAGTAAAATCCGGTCACGCCAAGTCCTGCGGGGACAAGCAAAACAAGCGCCAGCCAAAGCGGAAATCCCCGCGAAACCATGGCGCTGAACAAAACGATCAAAGCAAAAATCACGGCGCTTGCCACGATCAGACGAAGACCTTTCTGGAAATAATACTCGGGATTCATAATTCCGATTCGCTGAAAAAATCATCCTCCATTACAACTTTCCGAAACCGATCCCGCAACTCCGCCATCCGCGCGATCAGTCGATCGTATGGCAGCGAATCTCCATAGATGAAATACTCCTGCATCCGCTCATAATCCCTGCGCCATACCTCCGCCAATTTTTCGGGCGGAATAAAATCGATCCGGCTCGGATGGTGCGTCCGATAATCGACTCCGCGAATCGTATTGAATATGCTGCGATGCCTGACAATCTCGACATACATTTTCGGATCGGCCAAGGCTGCCTTTCCGAAATCCGTATCCATCAGCCGCTCCAAATCGTACAGATGGCGTGTCATTCGCTCGACGCGCGGATTCTCTTTCTGAAACTCTTCATGCAGCAAAAACGCTTTCTCCAAAAACGTCCGTGTCGGCACGACCGCATAAATCGGGAACACCAATTCTCCGAATACATCGGGATATGCCTCGGCAATCAGCGGACGAATCTCGATCCGCTCACGCGGTTCTTTCATCGACCGGCAGCTGAATTCGATCCGGATTTGCGATTCCACATACTCGATATTCGCATAAATGCTTCGATACGGCAACAGCACCAGCGTCGGATCGGCATCGGAGTCCTGCGCCGGAACGGCACGCAACTCAAAATCGGAAGCCCCATATCCTTCCAGCAATGCCTGCATTTCCGCAACGAGCCGCTGCTCGATATAGGCCCGCGAAAGTTTCCGAATCCGATCGCGCTGCGACTTGTTGTCCCCGGCAATTCTCCAAAAGGACTTGTCGATTGCAATATCGATGTCCTCCGAGAAGCGTTCTATGACATGCCAACCCTTGCTCAACGACGTACCGCCCTTGAAGGTGATGAAGTCCCGGCACGACGATTCGAACAGGGCTTTCAGCGTCATCGTCACCCACCAGTCCTTCTCGACAGCCTGCGGAGGAAGCCCGACACGCTCGCTCGTCTGTGCAACGAACATACTTTTCTGCTCGTCGGAAAACATCCAAAAATTATTCTTCATAGAACGACATAATGATTTTACGAATCCAGGCCGGCACCAACCGCAGATCGGGCAGAATGCTCGACTTCGGAATCCGGGCGAATATCGTCTTCAGTTGGGCGGTGTGCTCCTCCGTCACCTGCGGCCGACCGATCTCCTTCAGAGCGAACACGGCAAGCATCAGCGTTTTATTCTGATAGGCCAGATTTTTAAGCGCTACACGCTTGAATCGCAATTTGCGACCGTTGAACAAATTAACTGTCCGGGAATTGCCGTCGGTATAAAACACATAGTTCATCGGTACCTGGGCAGACAATCCCAATACATTCAATGCGTGCATACCCGTCGGAACAACTCGGGCTTCGCTCTGCCGAGCTACCTTTTCAGCGATTTCATTGATGGTCGGGTATTGTATGCCCATTCCAAACTTTCTATCGATTTTGGGATAGCAATAGAGGCCCCTTGCAATACGGACCAAACCGCCTTTTCGAGTAAGCCGTTCCAATGCCTTCGCAACCGATACAGCCGATCCGTATACAGCGAAATCGGATGCGGAATACAGCTTACCCCGTCCGCACTTCTTTATCTTATTAAGTATCTTATCCTCTATTGCTTGCATCTATTTACACACATATATCTGTCGTAAATTTATACAAATTTATCGACAAAACAAATTCTACTCCAACACACTCACTGCATCCCGTTTTATATCCATGTCGATATCGCGATAGCGGGCGAACGCCCGGCTGCCGTCCTTATGCCCGGACATCGCTCCCACGATCGCAGGGTCTTTCACGCTTTTATAAACATTCCCGATGAATGTCCGGCGCGCCATGTGCGACGAAGCAAGGTCGCAGATCGGCACCTGAACATTCTGCCGCGTCCGCTGGTCGATCGTCGTCACCATGCGCGTCAGTCCCGCTTTACGGAACGCCGCTTTGATATAGACATTATATTTTTGCTCCGAAATAAATGGAAACAATGTTCCGCGGTTCTCATCGAGGTATTTACGAATCAGTTCTTTCGCAGCACCGATCAGCGGCACCGAGACCGTCACCACTCGGTCGTCTCGCGTCTTGCGGGGAACATATTCGATGCAATCGCCGATGATATTGGCATAGGTCATCTTATAAAGGTCGCTCACCCGGCAGCCGATCATGCATTGGAAAACAAAAATATCTCGTTGCGTTTCCAGTTGCTTGTCATCCCCCATATCCGCTTCGGCCAACTGTTTGCGTTCGTCGGTCGTAATATAGATAGGCGTACCGTAGACAATCTCCGCAATCTTGTACTGCTTGAACGGATCATTGTAGGTATGTCCGTTATCATTTAACCATACATAAAACGACCGTAGACGAATCAACATATCCGAAACGTAATTCATGCCCCGCTCTTTCGGACGGCCGGGAATTACCGTTTCTCCCGCAGCATTGAGGTACGGGCCGCGCTTCACAGGCAGATTCTTCCTCACCTTCGGCCGGGCATACGGCACCTCGTCGTACAACTCCGGATGTTCGTCGAAAATCTCCGGTTCTTTCATCAGAAATGCCCCGAAATCATCAAGTGTCGTCGGAGATACGGTGTGTACGTCCAGCACGAACCGTCGGTTCGACAGTTTACGATACAACTCATACCGCTTCAACGTCCGCACCAAGACATTGAAATGCTTGACACGCGATTCGGACAATTTATGCGTAGCGAGGTATTCATCCGTCAACGGGAAAAAGCCTATTTTCTTTTCCTCAACGGAAGTCGCCGTCTTTGGCCGCAAAGTGCGCCGGATCAACTTTTCGAGCCACTCGCGCGTAACGGTCGATTTATCGTCTGCCGCCTCGACCGAGGTCTCAATTACATCGACCAATTCTTTCAATTTCGCCCGCTTTGCCAACAGCGCATCGCGCTCCTCCCCCGGTATGTTCGGAATATTGATATCGTTTTTCTTTCCCCAACGTTTCCGATCGACCCAAATGCCGGACGGCACACGTACACGCAATTCGCGGGAAACATAGACACGGAAATTAACTTGCGATTCTCCCGCGCTGTTCTCCCCTTGCGCCAAAACATATGTAACTTTTGCCATACATCCTCATTTTATGCTCTACAAAGATATGATTTAGATTCGAATACAGCAATACTTTTGCGTCCGCACCGTGTCCGCATTTTTGCAAAACAGCTAAAAACAGACAAAATACATTTCATAGTATATCATTTTAATATACTATATTTCAACATATTATAAATATATTCAAATTTTAGTTATTTGCATATGTTTTTCACAAATTAATTCCTGTCCTGGGCACTGGCAATCCCCGTAATCGTTTGATTACGGGGATTTTCGTTTTCCGCAGGGAGTACTAATCGTCACTTCTCATTCTTCGGAAGACATTTCTGAACCGGGAAATCCGGATATAACTACAATTCAATTGATTATATCAAGTACAGAGGCCATCTGAAAGGTTGTGTCTTCAGAAAAATGCGCTCTAATCCAGGATAAAACGTTTCATGTATTAGGACCAACTATTAGAAAGAAAAAGTTCCGGGATCGCCCCGGAACTTTTTCAACTCTTTTTTATCGATCCTGCCTTTCCAATAGGAGCACACAACTCTCAAATGGTTTGGCCAAGTCGAATCCCACTCCGCATTTCATCAAATAATCGCCCGATAACGTCTGACCTTCGGCATGGCAACCAGTTTTGCCTTTCTGACGATTCTGTTCCGTTATTTTGTAATATCCGGCGGGATCAAGCCCCTTCAGCCGGAGCGTAAGCCTCGTCCGGGTATGTAATGCCGTGCTGAATGCAAACAACACACAGCGTTCCTTCGTCTCCGAAACGTAATTCAACGCAGCCCAACCGCTTTCATCATAAGGAGAAACCAACCGATAAAGGTCCCCGTGCTGCACAACGGGGCGAATCGTTTTATAGGCTGCAACAGCATCCTGCAAACAGGCAATCTCCTCGCGGGCGAGTTTTCTCGGATCAAGTTCGATGCCCATGCGTCCCGACATTGCCACATCGCAGCGGAATTTGAGCGGCAGCGACATTCCGGTCTGTCGGTTGGGAGCAGCGGAAACATGCGCAGCCATTGCCATAGTCGGGAAAAAGTGGTTCGTACCCCACTGAATAAAAATCCGGTCAATTGCGTTCGTATTGTCACTCGTCCATATTTCATCGTGAAAAGGCAAAGATCCGAAATCGACACGACCGCCACCCGAAGCACATGCCTGTATCTCAATGTCGGGATACTTGGAACGGATACGTTCATAGACATTATACAACCCACGAGTATAATCCACCCAGAAACGACTCTGCTCATCAGCGGGCAGATAGGTCGATCCAACGTTGTTGACATGCCTGTTGGCATCCCATTTTACATAACTGATACCGGGCGCCGAGGATAACAAATCATCAAAAACGCCGAATATGAAATCCTGCACGTCCGGATTGCACAGATCGAGAATCCATTGATGTCTCAAGGTGGGAATTTCGCGTTCTCCGCTCCGAACGATCCACTCGGAATGTTCCTGCGCCAGTTCGCTATGCGGATTTACCATCTCCGGCTCAATCCATATTCCGAACCGAAGCCCTTTTGCCGCCGCATACCCGGCAATGGACTGCAATCCTCCGGGCAGTTTGGCTGCATTCACCTGCCAGTCGCCCAACCCCGCGGTCGCATCGTTACGCGGATACTTGCCGCCAAACCATCCGTCATCGAGAATGAATAGTTCGCATCCGATTTCAGCAGCTTTGTCAATAATCTCCCGCAGATCCTTTTCATTGAAATTCCAATGTGTTCCTTCCCAATTATTCAGAGCCACCGATCTGTACCGGTCGCCATGCGCAAGGGCGTAACGGCGTGCCCACCGGTGAAAGTTACGCGTAAGCTGTCCCTTCCCGCGATCGCTGTATCCAACCACAGCCTCCGGAGTCGTAAACGATTCACCGGGCAAAAGCCGTATTTCGGAGCAGAACGGATTGAGTCCGCATCTTATTTGCAGCATGTTGAAGTCGTCCAATTGAAACGAGGATTCAAAATTCCCCGACCAAGCGAGCGCTCCTCCGTACACCTCGCCATCATCTTCCTTGGCCGGCCCGTTCACCGAGACAATGAAGCAGGAGTTCTCATTATGGGTCGTACGCACTCCTTTTTTTGAATCTATTGTTTTGATGCCGGGAGTCAACAATTCCTCTTTGAGCCACATCTCCGCATTCGAGGAACCGTGGAAATGTGTCAGGTAATACGACATGGCCTTCAAGGAAAAGAATGCCGAAGCGATCTGACGAACAATGACAGGGCCCTGTTCCCGGTTGCGGACCGTAACCGACTGCATGACGATATCCTGCTGCCGGAATGCGGTGAAACGAAGTTCCACGGTCAACGGCAGAACCTTATCCTGCAACACGATAATCGTTTCGGTCCGGTTTTCATCCAATTGCCGGCTATGACAGGATGAAAAGACCAGCTCAGTGGTAAGTTGCCCGTCTGCATGGACCAGCGTCAAGGCTGGATTGGTATACAGCGCCCCGCCATATGCCGGATACAACTCCCAGGATTTCTCCCTGCCGCAGGCGGACAAAATAGCCCCGGCATCCTCTTCCGACAACCGGGCACCCCAATAACGAAACATCAGCGGTTTTCCCGATGCGGCACTGAACACGAACGACTGGTGGTCGGTATCAATCTTTACGATTTGCAGGCCGCCCCCTTTCGACGAAGTGGCTACAAACAGCAAAAGCAACAATAAGGCAAATGCCCGTTTCATAGGTCTACTCTTTCAAGTGGAACAGCCTCAAGGCCCTGTCCGGATAATTGGTAATCACCCCATCGACACTCAACCGGGCAAGCCTTTGCAAATCGGCTTCGTCATCGACCGTCCAGGGCAGAATCTCCATACCGGCCGCATGGGCCTTGGCAACCAATGTTTCATCGACGAAAGTATGCTTGGGACTGTAAACATCGGGGATAAAATTCAATTTGGCAAGGTTCTTATCGAAATCAGTTGCCGAGAGATAAATCAGATACGAAGTCCGTATACCGGGATATTTTTCATGTAAATAATTCAGGACACGCGCATCGAAACTCTGAATCGTAACCCTGCCGCCAAGCCCCTTTTCAAGGATGACCGCCATACAAAGATCGGTAAATGTTTTGTAATCAGGAGCCATACAGCGTTGTTCCTTGCCTTTGGAGGCTTTGATCTCTATGTTGTATCGTAGATTCCGACCGCCCTTTTCCCGAATATGAGCCTCTGTGGCGTCGAGCAATTCCGAAAGAAGCGGCTTGCAAGCAGCGATCCGTACCCGCGCAGGGTATCTGGAATCGCCGGCAAGACCGGTATCATAACGCCGAATGTCATCATACGGCATTCCGAACAGTACGAGCGAGGCTTCTTCAGCTTTCGTGACACGAGTCCCATCAGGTTTAGTTACATACTCCGAAGACATGATCTCCTCGTGCGAAACGACGACAAGGCTGTCTTTGGAAATCATCAAATCCAGTTCCAGCATATCCACGCCCAAATCGATCGCATTTTTCATCGCCATGATCGTATTTTCAGGCCATAATCCCATTCCGCCGCGATGCGCCTGAATCTCCGTATATTCGAGTTCCACGCGAACGACTGTCATACCACAGGCTTCAATCGGCACACTGAAAGCCTGATTCGCTCCCCGGTTTCCGATTTGCCGCCCGGAGGCGTCAAACAAGGCGACGTGCCGGATATCGCAACGCTTACCCGGAAGAATACGGTCTGCACGGAGAGTAACCTGTACTTCCCGATCGGAAGTGCTGTTATTCAGAAGCATGACGTAAAACACTTTATCGTTCTCCTCCAAGGCGCACAGATAATCGACCTGCGGCTCCGAAACGTCAATGGCTTCGGGCGGAAGACAAAGCGAAGCGGTTTTATCGAAAATTTTCCCGGCAGCGAATCCGTAACATTTATGAGGCCCTACCTTCGGAGTGACGAATCCACCCGGGAAATCGACCGCCCCGTCCGAGCGCATCATGATTTCGGAGATCAGATAGTCTACGATCCACCCGACCTGCCACCAGGCATGATGGGGGAAGCGGCCCGGACCATTATTCATACGATTCCAATAGTAGGAAGCAACGCTTGTCGCCGGATCGACAAAAGCGTCGCGCGCCCACGCCGCAGCCCGGGCCATGTCAAGCAGTAACCGGTCGCCTGTCATGGCATAAAGCCTTACGAACATACCTGCATGGCTGCATAACAGAATCGGACCGTTGCTTTTGGCATTGCTGCCCAACGTCCCTCCGTGTTCGAACGAAAGTCCTGCCTGTGCAATCTGCCAATCTTCACGGCTGACACCTTTCACCAGCTTCTCCTGCCGGGTCGGAACGGGATGCGTGAATATATTATTCGTATAGAAGCGCGCCGTGCGCAAAGCTGCGTCCCGATAACAGTCTTTCCCCGTCGTTTCATAGAGATCAAGCAACGCCTGGGCACTTTGGGCAATAACAAAATCGGGGACAAAGCGAAAGTCCCCGCAAACCCCGAGGAAGGAACCTTCGTCCACAGCATTTGCCACAAACCAATCGGCACCCCGGCAGGCAGCATCAAGATAGCGCTCGTCGCCCAAAAGACGGTAAGCCACCAAAAGGCCATAGAATGTCGGCCGCAAATCACGCAAGTCCCTAAACACCGGCTTTCCTGTGGCTTTGTCGTATGCAACTTCCCAATGTCCGTCGGGATACTGCCATGCCAGCAACCGTTCAGCCCCACGCCGCAAATCTTCGCGCAATTCAGCGTCTCCGGGATTGAAAAGCAGCATATTCCCGATATCGAGCATGATATAGTAAACCGTCCCGATCGGCTCTGCATAATCGCCCCATTCTTCTGTATAACGGCCGCTTTTCCACAGATAATACTGCCCTGCAGCCGCTCCTGACAGCGGACCGCCGGATACTTGCTGATGGATTTTGAAGTTCCGTGCGTAAGGTAATCGTGTCCGGCGCAACGTGTCATTTCCCGTAATCCGGGCGAGCATCCACATAGCCCCGTAATCCGAATTTTTAACAGCATCCCTTTCGTATTCGAAAACCGTGGCATTATACTCTTGCGCCCCAATGGTATCCCCTCGATAATCGAATGTACGCCAAAGCGAAGTAGAGTCTTTCTCGAGGTATTCCGCCATACGGAGTATACGATCCGTAAGCGACTGCCGAGGCTCTTTCAATGCAAGGAAATCGCCGAAACGATAGATGTCGCGGGCCGCATGGCTACAAAGGGCATACCAGTCTCCTTGCTGCACCGTATACCGGAACCGGAACGTGCGGATCTCGCCCTTGCGCATATACGAATCCTCCTGCCCCAAAACCGGATGATAAGCCGAAGGGGTCAGTTCCCGGTCGCGATTCATCAGGGAAAAGCCCAGCCGCCATTCATTCTGGGTGCTGTGATCATAAGTCCACGGGTCTCGCCCCTGTCCCGGCTCGGGAATCACGGCAAACGAAAGTCCCTGCCGGTCGGTGAGTGTCGGACAAAGAGTGGTAGCCGTCCGCTCCCGGACAACGACTGGCCTGTCGGGAATTCCCTGGCCATAGCCATAACTCCAGACGAAGTTCGGCTCCAGTTTTCGTCCCTGAAAATGTCCCGGAATGACACCCCAGGCCATCTCCTTTTCGGACAACGTGGCCAAAGTCGGAGTTATGAGCGAAAAATACCCGTCGACCGCAGCCCGCAACGTCATTGTCACTTCGATATCGCTGCCGAACTGTTTCGATGGCCGCCAGACGGCCTGCAAGGTGCCCTGCCGCGTTTTTCGGGTGAAAATAATGCTGTCACCCTTTTGCATCGCCGATGCCGGATAAAAACGCACCAACTCTCCGGCCGTATTCATCGCCACAGGGCGCAGATTATCGCGCCAACGCCCATACAAAAGCGTATATTCCCTTCCCGGAAATTTCCGGACGTAATCAGGCATCGTCTCGTACAATGAAACGGTATCGGGTTTGGTGGCGGAATACAGAAATCCATAGCTGCCCGACGGATTTTCCAAGGAGATTCTTCCCGATGCAGAGTTCGTCGAGACCGTCGAAATCCGGTACCCATCGCTTTTCTCTTGCCATTCGATGCGAAAATGTTCCGCCTCGACCGCCAGGCGTTTTTGCGCTGCGGACGGAATGCACAGCCCCGCTAACAGCAGAAAGAGAATTCCCTTGCCAACAGTTGCTGCTTTTATGAAATATCTCATACGTCGTCGTTTTTTAAGGTGCGCCCTTCCGCTGAAGAAGAACGCACCTTATGGGTTTAACGTTATTCGGAGTCTTTCACGCAGCGCACGGAATAACCGGCGAGTTTGCTGATTACCGAATTTGCGATCGTCTCGTATTTGGCCTGCAACACGCGGCGGTAAGCCTTTTCCGGATTGTCGGTAAACTCATCGCAAGTCCAGAAATAGGCATAAGTGCCGATGTTATTGAAATTCCCCTTCCCTTCGGCCCGCTGTCCCGCCGGCATGGCGGTAAAACCGAATAAATCGGAGCCATTGAAACCTTCGACGTTTGCCTTGAGTTTCGTACCTTCTTTGTCAGTCTGCCGCCAGCCGGGTTTGCCAGCAGCGGTCTCTTCGGCCATGCCGATCGCAATCTCAAGTGTCTGATAATCCTTTTCCGTGGGCACATGCCACCCTTCGGGGCAAAGGCCCCGGGCGTCCGATGCCGCATACCAGTTGTACAGCAATCCGTTAATTGCAATATCCGTATCGGGATAAGCCGCACAGGCTCCTGAAGTCAGCTTAATCCAATCGGCATCGGCGATATCCGTAGGAATAGCGTCTCCGTTCTTGTATTTCGTGACGCGCAGATTGGTTTTAAACCATTCCTGCGAACCGATCGTAACGATCGGATATTCATTGCCGTTGATATCCTTTACCGTAACGGGAGCAGAACCGTAAACTTTGGTCAGGGAAAATTGCAACGATTCCTGCCCGGCAACATTCGTCGCCTCCGCCTCCTGACGTTCCACCTCCTCGAATCCGGCATTGGCATAAAAAGCCGCCAGATCGCCGGCACTGATCGCTCCGTCAGCGTCAACGTCTACCCATGCAGCAACATAGACATTTACCGCCGACTCCTGAATATTCTCAAAAGTTACCATAACCCCATCCGAAATATGCGTGTCGGAAAGCGTCGTCGAAACAGTTGCATCAGGCGTGGATTCGGCGACTTTAACACCTGCGACGGACGTATAATAAAGATAGGCCTTCAAAACCTGTCCGGCACGGGGCGTCACAGCTCCGTCGAACGAAATGTCAATCGCCAGAGATTTGGGTTCCGGAGCTTTGCCGCCACGCACACAGCGCACGGAATGTCCGGCGACTTTGGAGATCACACCCCGATTGATCGTGAAGTAACTTTTCCGAATGACGCGGCGCACGCCCTGTTTTACAAGCGGAGCAACAGTCGTAGTCCAGAAATAGGCATCGGCATTGTAGGCGCTGAACGTGCCTTTATCCTTCTCCCGCTGTCCGGACGGCATGGCCGAAAAACCATAAATATCAGTCGCCTCGCCGAAATCCCGTTCCCGGGTTTTCAACTGTTCTCCGATACGGGCGTCGGCGCCGCGCCAATTGTTGAGCTTGGCCTCCGATGATGGCATTCCGAGACATTCTTCAAGTTCGATCCAATCATCATCAGACGGCACACGCCAGCCTTCGGGGCAGATACCCCGCTCGTCGGTCACGGCAAACCAGTTGTAATAAAGCCCATCCTGCACCAAGTCGGCATCCTGATACTCGGCGACGGCAGGTTGGCCCGTACCGTCTTCTTTCATCAGGCCAATCCAGCCGGCATTATCATAATCGGTCGGAATGGCCTCACCGTTGTTGAAATGACGCGTACGAAGATTCTCCTTGAGCCACTGCTGCGAACCGATGGTTACGGCCGTATATTTATTGCCGTCGGCATCTACTATATCATCATCTGAAATCACCTCCCCATACACGATCCCGTGATTGAGATTGATAGCGTACTCACCGATAACATTGGTCGGAAATTTTTCGCCGCTTTCCATATCCTCGAATTTCAGATTATTGTAGAATACGGCCAGATCCCCCTCATCGATGATCCCGTTTTCATTAATATCAACATACGAACAGACATACATCGTTCCGGTCGACTTGTCCGGATTATCAAATGTCACACGGAATCCGCTGCGGATCATATCGGCTGTAAGCACGCTTTGGACCTGCATGCCAGGTACGGCGGTCATAACCTCCGAAGCGGATATTTCACCGTAATAGAGATTCGTAACCATTGTCTGCCCGACTTCCGGTTTTGCGGCGTGGGTGAATTTGACATTCACGTCGAGAAACGAAGGGATTGCAGTCTTTTCATCGTCGGCGCAGCCTGCCAGCAGGACTGCGGTTGCGACCATAGCCGCCATGTTACGGAATATGCGTTTCATAATAAGCGACATTCGTTATTCATAGAAAAAATTCAGCTCGGCTCGAACCGGGTGGTGGTCCGAAGGCAATGGAGACCGGAGTTTGTTGGCCGTCCCGTCTTCAGCGAAATTAAGGACCGTAGCATAACGGGTCGTCGTGACTCTGCTTTCGGGATAGGTGAAAATATAGTCGATTCGCCGGCTGCCATTCTCTCCGACTTCGACTCTGCATTCTTCGACTACGGCGGCCGACGAAGAGTAGGTTGCATAGTTCTCGTTCGTTCGCTGACGGGTTTGCGTGAACGTATCGAGAAATCCATGACTTTGACGGGATTCCTCCGATCAGCCGGTTGGGTGTGCAGTTCATATCCCCCAATACGATGACCGGACAACCCGTCTCGGCCGATTTCCGCGCTGCAAGAGGGCACAGATTATCAATCATTTCCTTTCGCAGGTCCGCTGTCGCGACATCGGACCCGGCCCGCAAATGGACGCTGTAAACCAGGATGCTGCTGCCCGAAGCAAGATGTTTCAGTCTCACGAAATGACCATACCGTTGTTTTTCGTAAGTATTGGGATATTTGCCGTTCAACAGATCGACTATTTCCCGCTCCTCCAACTCGAAGGCGCCCTTTTTCCAGAAAATAAGGCCAGGGGACGATGTCGGTTTTTCATTCTCGGAGTAATCGTACAAATCACCAAGCATGGCTTTCATATCGGCTTTTTGTGCAGCGATCGAGCACTCCTGTACTCCAAGAATATCCGGATCATTGCCACTCTGCCGGATAATATCCCCCACATGACTTTTACGCTCGGCCCACGAGGGTCCCTTGGTCGTAATGTCTGCACCAAGCAGGTTATAAGTTTCAACCGAAACGGTGAATTGCGCCGTGCGTATCGGAGTGATATCAGTCCATTCGGTCCAACGCACCCCGTTATAAGCCCGGGTACGGACAAAATAGTCGGTCTCGGGAGAAAGGCCTTCAATCAAAACATTGGTCGAAGGCGCTTCGACTTCGACGCTCTGCACGGCGTCCATCGAGGCATCCTCCGCATATTCGACACAGAACCGGACAACGCCGGCAGCATCTTTCCAACGCACCTCCATCGACGTAGTGTGAGGTAAAACCTTATATTGCTTGTTTTCAATCGGTGCAGCCGGCTCTTCATCCGAACCGCAGGCTACTCCTCCGGCAATCAGGGGAAGCGCAAAGAGCAATTCTATAATCATCTTTTTCATATTTATATTTTTTTGTCAGTGATAAAAGAGCTGTCTACCAATCGTCATCGTCATCTTCCGTCTCTTCCTGAAGCAACGGATTACGGTCGATCTCATTCTGCGGAATAAACCACAGGCTGTTTTTATCGGGATCGAATGTGGCGTAACCCAAGGAGTTGAAAATGCGTTCATCCGGATAAACCGGTTTCCCTGCATCACTGAACGACGGAATGACCGGATCGTACCAATTGGCCTTTTTGCGCTTTCCCAGCATATAGCCGGAGAGCACTTCCTCCGCAATTCCCCAGCGATGGATATCGAACAAACGATGCCCCTCCAACGCCAGTTCGACAGTACGTTCATAACGAACCAGAGAACGCAGTTCATCGACCGACATTGTGATCTTCGCAGGAGGCATCATTACGTCCTTACGACGACGGACCTGATTGATGGCCTCGATAACCGTATCATCGATCTCCCCCAATTCGATCTTCGCCTCGGCATAGGTAAGCAACACCTCGGCATAACGCATGATCATAAAATTGAGAGAACTCTTGGCTACCTTGGCGGGCAGGTCCTGTTCATCATAATATTTGCGGAAAAGATACCCCGTAAATGTGGCATAGGCGTGTGTCGCTTCGTCATTGGCAATACGGGTATAGGCGCCGTTGACGATCTTCGTGGTTTTGATCGAGTCGGGATGAGTTTCGAATCTGATACCTGCATGCCACTGTCCCGGATAAAGAATCGAATACGCCAATCGGGGATCACGCTTCTCGAAAGGCTTCTTGGGGTCGTAAAGTTTAGAGCGATCGATGCGTTCGCCGTCGACGCACTGATACATGTCCACCAGCACCTGCGTCGGGACAATGGCCGAATAGCCCGGGGCTGAACGTGCACCCAAATGGCGGGGTATCTGACTGGTTCTGACCCCTTCGGCAAAAGGCATCTGGAGAATCACCTCATTCGAATTCATACCGTCGTACAGGAAAAGGTACTCATAACTGTCATAGACGGAATAGACTCCCGATGAAATCACCGTCCATGCAGCTTCCGCCGCAACATCCATATCGTTATTGACAAGCGCCATGCGGGCCTTGAGCCCCATAACCGCACCTTGGGTGATCCGATTGTACTGTTTGTCGGAGCAGATCCGGGGAACGGATTTAAATGCGGAATCAAGATCCGCATACATGGCATCGATGATCTTGCGAACAGGGGTTTTCGGCAACAACGGGTTCTTCCAATCGAGCATGTGTTCGACAAAAGGCACATCGCCGTAAAGACTGGTCAGGTAGAAATAGTTATATGCTCGCAGGAATTTGGCTTCAGCTTCGATGCGGTTGTAGAAAGTCTCGCTGACATTCTCCTTGGCCCGGTGCATATTGTCGAGAATGTTATTGCAACGCGAGATGTTATTGTAGAATGTATCCCATACGCTTTGGAACACGGCCGTCGAAGCCGTAGCCTGCCCGATGCGAATTACATCCATATTGGCATAATTACCGCGGACATAGACAATGTCCGTCGCTCCCTCGAGGAACATCTGATAAGGAACATTGGCATTCGAAAGCCAGTAGAGACTTTCATAAGCCCCGTTAATGGCCAGCGTAAGCTCATCCTCGTTTGAAAAAAAGGTTGCGCTGGGAGGGCCTTCGAGCGGATAGCGATCCAGAATATCGTGACACGAAACCAGTGCTATGCATGCCGTAAACAATATGATCAGTTTTTTCATGGTTGAAATCGTTTAGAACGTAATTTGAACACCGAAGGTATAGGTGCTTGCGATCGGATAGATTTCCGCATCACCGCTGCGCGTCTCAGGGTCCCAGCCTTTGGGCATATGGTCGAATGTCAGCAGATTATCCCCCGAAACATAAAGTCGCAGTTTCTGAATCCATATTTTACGGGTAAGCCGCTCGGGCAGCGTATAGCCAAGCTGTGCATTTTTCAGACGCACGTAAGAGGCGTCATAAACCCAAAAACTGGAATTCTGAAAGTTATTATGGGACGAATCGGCAATCAGCCGGGGATACGAGGCTCCGGGGTTCTGCGGCGTCCAATAATCCATGTGCCATCGTTGCATTTTTCCGGCATTGTAAAGCGCCCAGACCGCATCACCCGTATAAATTGCATTGACCTTGCCCACGCCTTGAATAAGCATCGACAAATCGAAACCCTTATATTGCATGGCGATATTCAAACCATAGGTATAACGGGGAATAACATTGCCGATAACCGTCCGATCATCCCGGTCCACCGTATTTCTATCACTCACATTGGCATAGCGGATATCTCCCGGGGCGATATCGCCAAATGTCTGGCGGGGTGCACCCGCGATCTCCTCATCGCTCCGAAACAGCCCCAGCGCCTTATAACCGTAAATCGAATTGATCGGATACCCCTCCTCAATCAGAGAAAAACCGCTGATGATCGGTCCCGCTCCCTTGAGATCGATTACCTTATTATGAACATCCGACAGGTTGAACGAAATCTGATACCGGAAATCCCGGTGCTGATTGCGGTGCGACAATTCGAGGTCCCAGCCGCGATTGCGTACAACACCTGCGTTCTGATAAGGTTCCGTCAGTCCCGTAATGCCCGTGATAGGAAGCTTCAGCAGGATGTCCTTGGTCTTCCGTTCGTAAAGATCGAATACCATGTTGAATTTATTGCGAAACAGCGATACGTCGAGTCCGACATCAATCGTTTCGCTGGTCTCCCACGTAATACCCTCGTTGGCATAGGATTTCTGTACGGCACCATCGGCAGCGGTCGGCGTAGTACCGAAAATGAAAGTCGGGCCCATACTCATCGTAGTATAGGCGGGATAGGTACCGATCTCCTGATTACCCAGCTGGCCCCACGAAGCGCGCAGTTTGAGATTCGTTACCCAGTCGACAGATTTCATGAAATTCTCTTCGGAAATACGCCATCCGAGCGACACCGACGGGAAAACTCCGAAGCGGTGTCCCCGGGCAAATCGGGACGACCCATCGACACGAATATTAGCTTCAAGCAGATAGCGCGACTTATAGGAGTAGTTCGCACGTGCGAAATAGGAAAGCAAAGCCCATTCAGACGCACCACCACCATTGCTCCAGTTTGTTACCGAACCGGCATTCATAACGGGATAATCGACCAACGGAAAGCCTTCGCGGCGCAACGAAATATTCTGGGTTTTATAGATGATTTGTTCATAACCGCCGAGAATCCCGATTTCATGGTCTCTGAACTCCTTATTGTACCGCAGAATCACCTGTAACATGTTTTCGGTTATTTTCGCATCCGTCTGATTAAGACTCGACATGGCGGGATTCAGGACAGGTTCATCGCTGTCGGGCGTATAGAGCTTGAGGCTTTTATTGAAATTCTTCGTATAGTTGTTTGAAAATTTGGGCGAAAAGTTGAACTCGACATCCATGCCCGAAAACGGTTGATAGGCCACTTGGAACGTCGCCCGCAAAAAGTCGTACGTCTTATCGCTCGATCCGCCGTCGTTGGCCTGTGCGACGGGATTGCCATTGTTGTATCCCGTTCCCCAGCGCCCATCTTTCAGACGCGCCGTATAAATCGGCGCAATGCGGTTGACATTGCTCATGATACTGGCGGCGCTGATCGGCTCGACGACATTGTTTCGACGTGCCTCAACCAGAACTTTAGCCTGCAAATTCTTACGAATATTCATACGCGAATTGAGCCGCATATTGTAACGTTCGGCGCTGAAGCCCGGAATCAGACCTTCCTGCTCCTGATAACCGAACGAAGCCAGCGTGTTGACCTTTTTACCGCCGCTTACGCTGATATGGTGATGCTGCATGAACCCGGAACCTGTGTAAAGGGCATCTTGCCAGTCGGTATCGGGATAACGGTCCGGATCGACCAGTTTATAGCGCATGTAGTCGGCCAGGTAAGAGTCGGAATAGAGCGGCGTTTTCTTGACATTTTCGTACGCCGTATTCATCGCTTTCATATAGGTATATCCGTTGACGAATTCCGGCAGATCCGTAAAACGCTGCCAAGCCACCGAACTATTCACCGTAACGCTCAATTTCTCGTCACCGCCGTTTTTAGTCGTAACCAAAATGACACCATTGGCGGCTCGGGAGCCGTAAATGGCGGCTGACGCCGCATCTTTCAAAACCGAAATCGACTCGATGTCGTTCGAATCCAGCGCATCGAGGCTTCCCTGCACCCCGTCGACAAGCACCAAGGCATCCGAGTTATTGATCGTGCCGACACCACGCACACGAATCGTGGCGCCGTCCGAACCGGGCTGTCCCGATTTCTGAACAACCGACACACCCGCCGAAAGCCCCTGGAGAGCCGAACTCGCCCGCATAACCTGTCGTCGGTTGATGTCATCTCCTTCCATGACGGATACCGAACCGGTCAGGAGCGGTATTAAAATGATGTAACGACTTGATACTTCAGGTCGTTACATTTTTGTATAGGAGAATAGGTAATGAGAAGGCAACGGTCTCTTTTCAGGCTATTGCGTTCAAATTCCGCATTTCAAATAACTTTCTGCAAGATACGAATAATTTTGGAAACAGGCAAATCCGAGAAAATGCAAGAATTTTTCAGATAAACTACGAATCTTCATGTTCTGCATCTTCCTCAAAAGGCCTCTTCACAGCGTATCGGAATTACTCCATATCTGCAATGAAGTTACAGACGCACCATATGCAGCGGATATCGTTCGCGTGAATCTCCGCAATATACGTATTCCATACGCTTTCCAGTCGCAATAAGCTGGTTCGGGCATCCGCTCGAACTGTGAACACCCCCTGTAATTTATCGGTCATAATGTAATACGAGTTGTTTTCGTCCATTTCGCACAGCTCGATGCGGCGAAGCAGCAGCAGGGGGCGAGGCATGAATCCCATCCGTTGTTCACGGTCGTCTTTGCAGCGCAGAATCATCTGTGCCCCTTTGCTTAGAAAGGTCGGAATCGGCAGCAGCGTCGACGACGTATCCTCTATCGATTCATAATAGGGAAGCCATGTAAGATGTACGGTTTCCACACGCAGTGCAGGCATACTCCCTTCCTCTCCGGTCAGCAGCCACGATATTGCATACTGCGGAAAATGGGCATGGATGCGACGTGCTACGCCGAGACTGATTCTGTTGTTCCCCCGTTTGATCTGGTAGAGGTTCTCGCCGCGCGGCAATCCGATATATTTGGCGAAACCGTTGATCGACATGCCCTGTTCGGCAAGTATGCGCTCGATTCGTTCCCAATAGACGTTCATCCTTTTTTCCTTCATGGCAAAGCGCTAATGTGCCTCGGACAATATCCGGATCATATGTTCGTTCCAGTCTTTCAGCACGGAAGTAATCACTTCGTCGTACGCCTCGATTTCGAAAATGTCGAACCGGCGCATGAACTGCACCAAGTCTATTTCATTCATGATCCGAATGTATTGCAACAGCACGTAGAATTGATGGAAATGTTTTTGAAACAGCTCCACGTCGGTCCGGAACACAGGATTGCAATCCGCCTCGACAGGTATAGGCGGCAGGTCGAACCGCTTGCCGTAAACATAATCGAAGAGATGGAGCGGCAGTTGCAGCAGAACGCACTCTTCGTTCGACTTGTAAAGTGCGGCGAATCGCCTGCGCTCGGTCTCGCTGCGGGCAACGGGCAGCAGCCAGAAGTCGAGAAACCGCGCCGGCAGTTCGTCGGACTGGACCCGACAATCAAGGCTGTCGACGAAACGTTTGGATTCGGCGAGCAGTTCGTCGAAAAGCGCCGGATCGATCTCCGGAAGCGGATGGGGAAGTGCAGTGTCGAAGCGCATGAGTTATGGATTTACGGTACGATCGTTATCATCGGCTGGCTTGAAACCAAAGATGCCGTGCGCACGATTGACGAGGGTTCGATTCAGGCGGTCCCGGCGACGGGATTCGGATTTTCAGAACCGCAGTCGTCGGCGGTTTCCGAGGCTGTGTCCTGAAGAGCCAAGTCGGCATACATTTTCTCGATGGCTTCCGACTCCATTTGTTGCCGCGACTTGTCGTGCAACAAATAAAACAGATGGTTTTCGCACGATTCGCGGACGATCTGCTGCAAATTCCGCAGATTGCCCGCATACCAGCGGAACCGCTTTTCGCTGATGGAGATCGTATTTTCGCGCGCCTCCCGCTTGAGGTTCGGAAGCGTTTCGAGAAACAGCCTGTTGCCTTCGTTGACCGGATTGAACATCTTGACCAATCTTCTCGAATAGGTTCTTGCCCGTTTGAAACTCGTCATCACATTGGAGGTGTGCGCGAAACTTCCGAAAAACACCGTCTCCTCGGCCCGCAGTAGAAACTGCCCCGCATACGAGAGCTGTACGGCCGCTAATATCGTCTTTTCTTCCGACCACAGGCGTTCGGCCTCGTCCAGAAAAGCCGATCCGTTCGTAAAAAAGTAATCGAAATGCTTGCGGGCGATTTTGTGCGCGCGGCCCCGTTCGAGACGGTTCGCACGAAAGATATTGAACTGCGCATTGTTCGTTTCGAAAACGACGGTCCCTTCCACCCGAATGTTCCAATAATACCAGCTGTCCGTATTGGTCTGGTTCAAGGTGACGATATCGACCGTTTCGATACGGATTTGCGGTTCCGTGCGCGTTTCCTCGGGCAGAAACGAGATTAAAGCGATACAACCGCCTTGCGAATCAAGTTGTTACATATTCATATAGGAGAATAGGCAACGAGAAGGCAACGGCTTTTTTCAACCTATTGCGTTCAAACACCGCATTTCAAATAACCAATTGCAAAATACATAAAACAGATCTAACAAATTTGCTAAAAAGTGCGACATGCTAACGCATGGATATTCCATTTTCTCAGGCATACAAGGTTCTTGTTCGTCAAAACACAAGATGCTCGAACCGTTTATGGGTCAATTATGATGAAAGAAATGCAGCCGAATCATCGCGACAAAGACAATCATTCACTTATTTTCTTCTTAAAGAAGAGTTCGGGCAATATGATCTTTATCTCTTTTGCAGCTTTCTCGCTCTGCCAGCAGACAATGAAATTTACCATTGCGCGCTTTAATTCGTACCCTTGTCTGTGCAGCCTTTCATAATGTTTCGACATAAAATTTCGAGAAAATTTCAACACGGATTGTCCATTTCCATCCAAACATTCGTCGCCCCTGACATACAAAGTATCACCGCTTCTGAGCGGAGCGATCTGCGACTGTCGATTAATGAAATAATCCAGCCATATATCACTATGAGTCAAGTGTATTGCCAATTCTTCCGGCGGCAGATAGTTATTTTTATCTTCAATATGCTCAACATTTTCTGAGGATAGGCCGTCGAGGAAATCAGAATTCAGGTGAATTGTCAGTTCCCGTCGTGCCCTTGTCATGGCAACGTACAATTGTCGGATTTTTTCGTCCGAGGACAAATTGAAGTTGTTCAGCATCAAGAAAACATGATCGAATTCTTTGCCTTTTACCTTGTGGATCGTCGAAACGAATATGGTCTCTCCGCTTTCACCGAAGAAATCATTCAGTTTAGACTCTCTGATAAAAAGCTCCAAATCGGACTTGTATCTTCTTTTAGGGTTTATCGTTTCAAAATCCCGAATTAAACCCAAACAACTTTCCAGTTTATTACTGTTCTGAAATACGGTCTGCAACTCCTTCTTCGCCCGGTCCCATACCGCATCGTCGATCAGAAAAATATCTTCCACCGAATGTAACCGGGAAAGAAAAAAACTGATCTCATCGAGTTTCAACAGGCTGAATCCGCTATTATCCTGAATCAACCTTGCCGGCATCCCGTTTTTAAGCAAAAGCCCTGACACCTGCAAAGCTTCGTCGTTCGTATACGTAAGCACACAAACGCTTCCGCGAAGTTCGGTGGAAAGAATATCTTTCACCAGCGGCTCAATAAGATTTTCACTCTTATAACGGACCACTTTAACTTTCCCGTTATCCGTCTGTTTGGCGATAATCGGATTTTCTTTCAACCGATGACGAATGCGTGTAACGAATTGATTCGTGAAATCGACGAGGTTGCTTTTGCTGCGAAAATTCTCAATCAGTTCGTATTTCATGGCTCCGTACTCCCGAATAAGCCTTTTGAAATATCGGGGGCTCGCATGCCGGAATTCATAAATACTTTGGTCATCATCCCCGACTGCAATAATCCGCATATCGTCGTTATGCTTGATAAGAGCTTCGATCAGTGAAAACTCATCTTCGTTCATATCTTGCGCTTCGTCGATGACCAATACATTTTTTGTAATGCGACTCAATTCCACATCCCCTTTTTCGATGCGTTCGACGGCGCATTTCAAAACATTGTCAACTCTTTCCAGACTGCCGATCTGCCCCAGCAGATCGAAGCAATAGGAATGGAAGGTCTTTATCTCGATGAAATTGGCGGCGTTGCCGATCAGTTTGAGTAACCGCTTCTTGAATTCGGTGGCCGCCGCCCGTGAAAAAGTAAGCATGAGCAACTGCTCGTGCTTGACATCCTCCATGAGCATCAGGGATGCCAATTTATGTACCAAAACCCGGGTCTTACCGCTTCCGGGGCCGGCTGCAACTACGATATATTTCGACTCATGATCCCGAATAATTTGTAATTGCGCAGGAGAGAGTTCGCCGAAAAGTTGCCTGTATTTGGCCGGAGTGATATTCCGTTTTATCTCAGATTGCCGACTGCCTTTGAAATACAAATTGAGAAACGACGCATAATTCAATGCGAAATAATCGTTCACAAACTTCAGTGCGTCCTCCGAACCGGCAAGCATCTTTTGGGCATATTCCCCAACGATATGAATTTGCTGAATCTTGTTTTCATAGAATCGCAGGAGTTTCTGGTAATCTTCGAGTTTATAGCGTTTCTTGTTGTCTTTTTCAAGCCGTTCGATCGTCAGTCTGTTGTAGACGACCAAGAAGCCGCCTTCGATTTTGAGAGCCTCGATTCGGGAAAGATAGAATAATGTGTCTTCGACCTCTTCCTGAGAAATTTTTCGTCCGAATGCTTCGATCGATCTTTCGAAAGCGTCTTTCAATTCGAGAACTGAAAATTCTACGAAGGCCTCTTCCTTGTCTGCCCCGGTATTTTCAGAGCTTCTGTCATAAAGAAATCCGACGATGAATTTCGCCAAATCATGGCGCAACTTCATTTTTTCCCGGAAAGTCTCTTTCGGCTGCATCCATGCAATCAGTACTTGATCCTTGGAAAACGCCGGACTTTTACGCTTGATCCAGTTCTTTATCGCCCAGAAATTCAGTATGACCTTTATCTTGTTCAGGGTGATATTTATCTCTTTCAGAGCCGCATCGTGTATCGCAGCTACGGCTTTTTCGTTGATTTCTTTCAGGTAAAAGACTTTCTCCGGATTGTCGAACATGTCGAGCAAGAAACTCTCGATCCAACAAGCCTCCTTTACGATCAGAAGAGACCGATTGCGGGACTCGCTTCTTTTGATGAATGCCGTCAGATCTTTTGCATCGGCCAAAATCTCCTCTTCACGCATCAGATTCACTACGCTTATCACCTCTTCCTTCTTGATTCCCAGATGGTCGCTGATATAATCGATCCGCGATTCCGCCACCTCGTCATCGGATTGCTTGCGGCTTCTGCTCGAAAAGAGCTTCTTGATAATCCGCACTGCATATTCCTGCCGTTTCCCGTCGAAACGTGCGGATGCCCGTATTTTCTCAATCGCCTCCTGCGCTGTTTTCGAGCGAATGCTGTTGGCAAAAACTCGCGGCATATTCTGGCCGCGTTTCAGATAGCCGGCATCTTCCAAAGCCGAGATTGCCGTAGTTACCCGAGTTTCGATTTCCGGAACGCTGTCATCCCACCCCGCTTTGCGTGCAATCTCCAATGCCGAATTCGACACCGTGGAACGGAATCGGGCGAGCTCCTTGATCGCCTTCCAAACCTGCTGAATCTCTTTGAACGAGAGTTTGGTCTGATTGAGAAGAACAAAGTGTTTATTCAAATCGTCTTCGTTGAACAGGACATAACACTCCGCCTCGATGCGTTCGTTACGTCCGGCCCGGCCTGCTTCCTGAATGTAATTTTCCAAAGAGTCGGATATGTCGTAATGAATGACCATACCGACATCCTTTTTATCGACGCCCATTCCGAAAGCCGATGTCGCGACCATAATCTGAAATTCACCGGCTATAAAGGCATTTTGATTCGCCGTTTTCTCCCGGGTGTCCATTCTGCCATGATAGGCCCGGGCCGGGAATCCGTCGCGGGTCAAACATCTCGCCAACTCTGTCGCCCGATGCGTACGCGAAGCATAGACGATCGTCGGACAACTCTTAGCTTCGAGCAGGCGCCTCAAAGTCTGATATTTCTGCGCCGCATCCGTCTGGGCCAACACCTTGAAGTGCAGATTCGTCCGAGAGGCTTTCGAAGCGAACACCTCGAATTCGAGCGAAAGTTTCTCCCGAAAATAACTTCGGATGTCCTCGATGACCTTTTGTTTCGCCGTAGCTGTAAAACAGGAAACGGGAATTGGCTCGGCCATATTCTTCTTTTCCTGAATCGATCGAATAAAATCGCCGATATATAGATAATCGACGCGGAAATCTTGTCCCCACGCAGAAAAACAGTGCGCCTCGTCGATCACGAATCGCACGACATTCCGCCCCAAAATCAACCGTTCGATCGTTCGCGAACGCAGCGATTCGGGAGAAATGTAAAGAATGGATGCTGATCCGTCTTCCACCCGTTCGAACGACTTCGCCCTTTCGATCGGATCGAGCAACCCGTTGATGGTAACAGCATCGGTAATCTCGGCTTTTTCCAAGTTATCGACCTGATCTTTCATAAGCGATTGTAACGGCGATATTACGATCGTCAAACCCTTGGCGTTTTCACCGCTCATCAGGGCCGGGAGCTGAAACGTAATCGACTTTCCGCCGCCGGTCGGAAAAACAGCCAGCAGGGATTTGTTATCCACAGCGGCTCGGACCGCATTCTCCTGCAAAGGTTCGCCGGCATAACATCGGAAAGAATCAAATCCGAACCAATGTTTCAGTCCTTTATGAATATCCAGTGCGCTATTGCAGTACGGACAACCTTCGACACAAGGGGTATTGCGCAGCCGGAACATGATGCGCTCGACATGCGGATAATTTTTCAAGACCCAAGGCGGAGTAATGGAATGCGTTTTCCGATGACGCACCAGAGAATCGATCAATGACAGGCAATAAGCCAATTCAATCGGATGTTTTGCGATCATTCCTGCCAAATCGGCATGTATGCAAATTTCCGCCTCGAATTTCTGACGGATCAAATCTTCGATATCTGTTTTCTCGGACGTATAGGAAATAAAACGGAAAAAAGCCTGAAACTCCGGCGTATTCCCCAGCAATCCGAAAAATATCTCTTTAAGAAGATCGTCTTTCCGCTGAAAAGCCGCGATTTCGTCATGGAATAAACACCGAGCTTTGACCGAATCGTTCAACGGGTTATTGACCTCGTCCGTTTGCAGTTTGTCGTCTTTCAGGAGTGCATGATAAGGTTTCGTCGGGAAAAGCAACGGAGAGAGTGGCAAGGTATCAATGACATCGGCCGGATTTATTCCTGCGTCCTGTAAAGCACTGCCGATATATTTTATATCATGATTGAGGATATTATGCCCACAAACGAATTGGGTGCCGCTGAGAAACGATACGAAATCCGAAAAAGATTTTTTGTGGAATTCGCATCCGTCGCTTCTAACACCGCCGATATCGAGTATTTGTCGGCTCTTCGGCTCGATCTCGGTATCGATAAATGCAATCGGGTATTTCATTTTACGAATTTTGTGATATCCGGCCCGTCCTACGAAAAGTAAAAACGAAAGTTTATCCAAATATAGTAAAAATGATTCATTTTACAAGACGTAAACGGCCCATAATAAATAATTTATTGTATATTTGCAATATAACTACTATTTTTACTCCATGAAATCGCGCCTCAAAAAACTCCTTAAAGGAGTTATTGTTTCGTCCATGGCGACTTTGGCGAACACCTACGGAGCCGAAGCAATGCCGACCTACCAGTTTTCGGACAATCCGTCCGATGATGCCACGGATGAATACGGAGAATCGTCTAAAAACGGGAGTATCAAGATGTTGCTGCATCTGAATTCGGACGATACCTATGCGTTGTCAGGACACCGAAGCCACAGTTCACATCGCAGTCATAGTTCGCACAGATCACACAGTTCTCATCGGTCGGGATCGTCCCATTATTCCCATTATTCGTCCGCTACTACCTCCGGAAATACGTCGTCGGCCGTATCGCCGGCCGATTATACCCTCGGTTCGAGAACCCTCTCAATAAATACCTACGGGGCGGATGTCAAAGCACTGACCGATTTATTGGTTAAGCACAAATATATTGCACGATCGTCTGTCGGTACGAACTATTTGGGGTATGTAGTCTATGATTCGGAGGTCAAAAATGCCGTGAGGGCTTTCCAAAAAGATGCGGGTTTGTCGCAGGATGGTATTGCCGGAAATGCCACGATTACCCAATTGCAAACGTGGGTTCCCA
>ERZ772937.590-NODE-590-length-29920-cov-26.285719_pt1 | contig 29920 bp, 29 predicted proteins | sample MGYA00512113_ERZ772937 | MGnify/ENA primary metagenome ERZ772937 (study PRJEB29015, sample SAMEA2737649) | human gut metagenome | biome: human gut; feature: human-associated habitat; material: faeces | place: China | collected 2012 ... | reverse complement strand
GGATTTTTTTCCGCTTCAACGGGATTTTTTTCCGCTTCAACGGGATTTTTTTCCGCTTCAACGGGATTTTTTTCCGCTTCAACGGATTTATAAACGGTTCCCCAATCTCTTAACATTTGCGACGGGGTAAAACAAACGTGGTTATCAATCTTTATTAATTCAATCAATCCCAAATTTTCCAAATTCTTATAAAGCCGCCTTAATGTATCAACTTTATTGGGCAAAATCGGGCAATAAACAGATACGTTTTTATAATCTGCCATGTAGTAAGGTTTCCCGGCATATTGTATTGGATTTTGCGCCAACAAACCAAATAGGCATGACGCTAAAATACTTTCGGTCGGGTTCAAATCTAAAATATTTGAACGTACCAAATCCAAAATTAGATAACTTCTTTCGTTCATATCAAATAAAAAAAACCCGTAATCCGGGCTACCACACACCGGAAAACGGGCTTTGTGCTAATATTAGCAAATATCTTTCAAACGGTGGTAGTCGTTTGTTTTATGTCGCAAATATAATACTTTTTTATTATTCCAGCAATTTAATCGGTTTTATTTCATCCTTTACCTTGCGTAGATTTCCTTCACTTTCGTTTGGAATTATGGTTACAACCGGATATCGTGAACGATCCCCCGGCTTTTGCGATACTGCAAATTGTACGTTCATATCCCATACGATGCCCTTTACAAATCCTCGTTCCTGCAACATAATATCAAACGTATCACGTATGTTAGGAATCGTGGATGCTGTACCTTTTGTCACGAACTGCCATACCCCGGCAACACCTCGTACTAACGGTATGATAAATGTTACAGTTAAAGTTATCTGCCATCCATCCCCACCATTTTTAACTATACGATTTGGATATTTTTTGGCAACACCTGCCATAAGGTTCGGATAATCCTTTATATTTAATTCTTCGTATTTTTTCCCATTCCATATTGAAAATACCTCACCGTCTCCATGTGCAATCAATTTTCCTGCATCATCCCTGTATTGATATCCTTCCAAATTTCATTTTCCATAATGCCAACTTTTAGATATGCCAACAATTTAGAAATGGGGAAGGGCTGTTGGCTTACCCTTTCAGTCGGTAGCTACTCCGACCTATCCCCATCGCAAATATACTACTTTTTTTTACAATCAGATATCAATTTCATCATTAAGCAAATCTTTCTTTGTCACGGTTTCCGGCTTTTTAGGCTGTTTTTCTTCGATTTTAGCCGCTTTTTCTTTTTTTGGTGCAATTATACGTTTTGCGGTTTTCTTTTCTTTGACGGGCTTATTTTCCGCCGTTTTTGCCGTTTTTCGTGTGGTTCTCTTTACGGTCTTGGTTTTCTTTTCCTCCGGTTCCGGTTGTGGTTCGGGTTCCGGTTGTGGTTCGGGTTCCGGGTCTTTCTTCAAATCCTCAACGGTAACGGCTTTTTCCGGTTCCGGCTTTTTCTTTTCCGCCGGGGCTTTGCTTTTAACAAGTTCCGCCAACGTCAGCGAAACAATATTATTTGTCAAATCCGGTTTGTTACCCAATAATATTTCCCCGGAAACCGCCGTAAATGTATTATCCCGCTTTTCGTCCTCAATTGCTGCCAATCCTAAAATATACGGGATTTTCTTTGCGTTCGGGCTGTCGGTTTGGTCTTTCAAATTGTATGTCGGTTTCTTTCTCCAATCTTTCGGGCTAAAATTGAAAACACGGTCAATCGGAATATCCGGGAAATTCTCGTTCCACATCATCAAATACAAATGCAACTGAATTTCGGCTTCTTCATAAAATCCTTTGCGACCGCTTTTAAAGTCAACAATTGCGTTTATGCGTTCTGTGGAACCCGGTTTTACCAACATATTACACGAGAAATCAATCATTCCGGCATAATTATAAACGGGGTGTACCAAAGCAATTTCCACGGCTAACGGCTTAACGTCATAATCCAACATAAATTGCGCAAACGCCAATATGTCCTTTTTCAAGTCGTCCGCATAATATATAAAATCGGCGGGCAATTTGTTGTTATCAATGTAATCTTTCAATTTGGCTTTCAGTCCGTCCAAATCATAAACCCGGTTAATTATAAGTTCCTCAAATTGGGCGTGCATAAATGTACCATACGCCGCCCGTTCTGCTTTGTATCGTTCCGCCTCGTCAATACCTTTGTCGGCAATCCATTTTATCAGAAACGGCGATTGTGGCATTGTTTGGGACAAAATTGTTGTAACTGACGGATAAAATTCCGTGGTTCCGTTGTCGTCAAACTTGTAATAATATCGGTGTCCTTTGCTATTTAGCTGCCAAACCTTATACGGCGGTTCGATTAATGCGCCATCAAAGAACATTGCCGTCATTTCCTCAACGGTCATTCCCGGAACAATTTCAAAAGCCCCGGCGGATTGTTCTATTTCGACCGCATCCAATCCGGCGACAATCTGTTGTTCCTCGTCTATCTCCGGGAATTTATCGGCGGGCAATTGCCCCATTGCTTTTGCCAAATCTCCCATCGCATTTGTTGCGCCCTGCAATGCGCCAACCATTTCTTTTGCCGTTTCCGGCTGTTTTTTTTTCGCTCCCATATTGTTTTAAATTAAAATTACTGCTATTAGATAAAATACTGCTGCATATATTGCGACGTACTGCCAATTGTCGGCATAAATTACGTTTTCCGCTTTTTCCAAAACTTTAATTACTTTCTTTTTCATTTCCTCAATCCTCCAAACCAAATAAATAATCGGCGGAACAACCGCACATTTTGCAAATTATCACGACCCATTCCGGCAATATTCTTTTCGTTGTACCGTTGCAAAGATTTGTCATATTTACCTGCTGTGCGCTTTCGCTTGCACCCTCAAATAAACGGGCTGCAATATTCTTTTTCAATACCTTTTTTCCGTTCGCCTCGGAACGGGCGATTGCTTCATTTACTCTTAATTTCATATTGTTTATTTTTATGGTTATTATTCTATGTGTCCGCAATGTTTGCAGGTTTTTTCCTCAAATATCGGTTCGTATTCATACGGGGTTAAATACCCATCGCCGCCGCAACATTTATAATCGGCGTCGGTAACTTCCATTTCGCCGCCACATACCGGGCAATCTCCTTTTCCGACCAATACCAAATTCAGAAATGCGTCCAAATGTTCGGAACGTACAACCGAAATTCCGGTTGCTTTGATAATGCCGACAACATCAGAAACCGGAACGTCACGTTCGATACTATCAAACAAAGTGCATCCCCAAAATTCCGGGTCGTCTTGTATCATTTCCTTTTGGATTAATTGGTTTACAATGATTGTTTCAACTTCTGTTGCTTTCTTTCCGGCTGTTTTCGCCAAAATGTTCAATTCTTTGTCATTTCTGATATTCATATTATTTCGCACTATCCCCGTGCGTGGGCTTAACTTCAATGCAAAGGTACAAATATTTCTTTAATTACCAAAAATAAATACTTTTATTTCAAATTTATTTTTGCGGGTTGTTTTGCAATTTACGGCAAACAATATATTTTTGTGGTACCGCATCAACCAAATATCGCTCTCGGTTACTGCGTAAAATTCCCCCGGTGCATATTGATTTATGACGCCGGGGGTCTTTTATTTCTTTCTCTGATAATATAACCATTTGTAAATTTCGCCGTAATATCCGGTTTCCAATACTGCTTTTCGTATGGTCTTTGCGTCGTACTCGCCAAATGTTACGTACTCATATATTGACGGGTTTTCATGCAACGCAAATTCAAATGTTATGTCAATATATGCGTCGCCGACCTTGTTAAACGCATGGTCAATCGGTATTGGGACGTTTGTTTTTCCCTAACAATAAAGAATCCGTTCCGGGAACGCCTCGCAAAGTAAATGGGAATTTCGATAACATTCTTTCGGCTTTGGCTTAATTACGTGCCGTATGTAGTCCAATTCGTAATCCTCCAATACATCAGCCGCCGGAACAATTGTAACGGGCTTTGCAGCGTTTAATAAGTCTTGGAAATACGCTTTTTGTCTTTCGTGCAAAGGTAATTTCAACACTAACTCCGGCAACCTTTGATAATACGTTTTCTAAATTCTGCTTTCTTTCTTTGATACTCATATTGATTTTCTTTTGGTTCCGGGAACCCGCCCGGTCGGATATTATTTAACGTAAAATGAAATTTTTATACCACGTCGCAACTTGCAAACGGTTTTATTATCGGTGCCATTAAATGCACGGCGCAACATCTTATTAGCCATTTCAACGCCAATCAATTCAATCAACCCTTTAACGCCTACCAACTTGTTAACCTTTTTACCGTCAACAATACCGTTGATTTTAATGCGGAAATTGCGATTAATTTCTTTTGTTGTGTATTCTAAACCGTTGTAAATTGTTGTTGCCATTTTGATTTTCTTTTAATTGTTCGGGGAAAACGCCCCGTCGTTGTTGTTTGACAATGCAAATATACAACCTTTATTTTAATTACCAAAAGAATTTCTTTTTATTTTGCGCAAAATGGATAAAAATTTTCATTTTTGGTTCAAAAGATAGTTATTTTGGGCGAATTTTCGATTTAAGCCACTTTTTCGGGCGAAACGTGTAATTTATCCATCCGGCAAAGAAAAGCCCGCTACGGGGCTAAAAATGGGCAAAACTAAAAAAGCCGGGGAAAACCCGGCTTAATCATGCAAAACAATCTTTTTTTATGTAAATGGATAAAAGTATTTATTGCGATACAAAGATAATCATTTTTCAATCTCAATATATTCAACCCCGATAATTTTTGTATGTGGGTTTTTACTGATAATGTCAATTTCCCGGTTCTTTACTTTGTTTGTTTTCCAAAGGAACCCCAAAAAACGTTTATATTGTACCGTCGCCGCAATTAAAATGCTGTCCCGGTTTATAAATGTTCCGGTAAACGTTCCGTCCGGGGTCGTGCATCCGTTTAAGGAAAACCACGGGTCGGAAATATCAACGCATTTCAGAACGGTTGTTGTCGTATCTCCGGGCAAATAAACAATGCTGTCCCGGACGGTTCCCCGTAATTGGGTTATTGTTTCCATTTGCGCCGTTGTTACCGCCTCCAATTCCCGGTTCTTTGTTTGCAGGGTTTTTATTAGTTCCGCATCGCTCGCCCGGTATCTTTCAAACTCTGACAATTTCAGTTCCAAAACCCCAACTTTTGCGGCGTTCAAACTATCTTTTGTTTGGTACCGGGAAACGTCCTGCAATAACGTTTCCGTGTTGGTTCTGTATTTTTCCCTTTCCCCGGTTAACTGATTTATCCGGGAACGTTGCACCCATATAGTGACAACGGCGGCAACCGCCAAAGCAATTGCCGCAATTATAATATACTTTTTCATGGTTCGTTAGCTGTGTAAACTAATTGGCTGCTTTCCTCCGTTGTGCTTAACGTCAAAATGTATTTGCCGCCATCAACAAAGATTAATCCGTTTATTTCGTCCTCTGATACCTCAATTTGAGTAAATGCCAAAACAACTCCATCAATGAAAACTTTCGGCGTGTTGTGCAATGGGTCTGCATTTGCCGCCGTAATGAAATTGTTTATATCCTCCTGCGGGTTGGTTACTTTCTTTGTGTTTTCGGCGTTGTCCTCAACGGTAACAACTAAAATATCATCATTCCCGTTTATTATCGCCTCCAACAACGGCGTAATACTTAACCCGGCTTGGTTTCCTTGACTTGCAACGAACTTTTGCAAGTATTCTTTTTGTTCCTGCTTTGTCATAACTGATTATTTATTGTTATACTTCCATTTATAGCCTCCTGCGCTTTTTCTATTTCCTTTTAATACCGAAACAATATTTCCTTTGGAAATACTCATCTTTCCTGCCGCTTCAACAATACTATTATAACTACACACATATTTGCCACTCATTGTATATTGAATAACTGATTTTTTAGTATTGTCAATAGCCCTTTTATTTCTTGTACCAAATTTCATATTATATTTATGGCTGCACCATTCTAAATTATCTGCATTATTGTTTAGTTTATTTTCATCTTTATGATTTATTTCTTTATAACCTTTTGGATTTGGAATAAATGCCATTGCAACCAATCTATGAATATAAAAAAGTCTTTCATTCAGTTTAACACGCAAATAACCATTTCCATTATTTACGCCTTTCAATTGCACATTGTTAATTAAAGAATAAACATTTCCATAATTACTAATTTGATACTTTCCACCACTTCCGGGAATTTCTTTCCATATTTCCATATTATACCGATATTAAATTAGCCGATAAAAAAACGGGAAAAGGCTATCGGCTTGCCCTTGTCATTCGGTAGCTACTCCGAACTATTCCCGTCGAAAATTTAATATTAAATTATTTTTTTAATGGCTAAATAATGAATTTTTGCAATTCTGTTTCTAAATTCGTTATCCAACATGTATTTGCAATCCTTTTCATTATCAAAGAAAAAGTTTTCGGATAATACCGCCGGGCAAACCGTATGTTTCAGAATATAAAATTGGCTTTCTTTGTCCGGGTCGCCGTCGTAATAATCGAAACGCATTTTCCAACCATCCGGGGCAAACTCTTTTTCCGCCTCCTTACAAAGAACGGTTGCGATTGCATCCGCTTTCGTTTGTCCTACGCTTGTATAACATTCCCACCCGGTGCCGCCTCCGGCGTTCCCGTGAACGCTAAACAAAACGGCGTTGTTGCCGCAATCTGCATGGATAACGTTTGCACGTCGGCAACGTTCCGGCAATGATACGTCGGTTTCCTCCGGTACCAAAATTTCAAACTTTACGCCATCGGCTTTTAACATCGCCGCAATACGGCGTACAATGTCACGGTTAAACTCCCATTCAAACAATTGGGAACCGTCGCCCCAAATGGGGGAACGTTTTCCGGGGGTCTGCGAACCATGCCCGTTTTCAAGAATTATTGTTTTTTGATTCATAGAATAAAATGTTTTTATATGGTTTGTTTTTATTTATATATTTTCTTATTGTAACCCTGCTTATACTTGTTTTTTCTTCTGCTATTCTCATGGAACCATATCTTGTTTTTTCATTTGTAATTGTATTATACGCAATTACTCCTATTGATTTATTATGTTTTTCCCCTCTCTTCCCTAACCATGATTTAACCGGATTCCTTTTTAGAACTCTGAAAGAATGAAATTGGTTTTCGCTATGGGTTACATATTCCAAATTATTAATGTTGTTATTTTCTTTATTCCCGTCTTTATGATTTACTTCTAATTTAGAATTACCAACAAATGTTTTTATTACCAATCTATGCAGCAATATTTGTTCATTTTTCCCATTTTTAGATAATGTTACAAAGCAATATCCGTTCTTATATTTGCTTATTTTTATAAATCTATCATTATGCAATAAACGTGTATTTCCTCTTACAACTATTTGTCTGCTCAATGATTTAACATGCCCATAATTACTAACTTGATAATACCCATCATATCCGGGAACGTCTTTCCAAATCTCATTTTCCATCATTGCCAACTTTTAAGAACTGCCAACAAATAAGAAACGGGGACGGGCTGTTGGCTTGCCCTTTCGGTCGGTTAATTACTCCGCCTATCCCCGTTGCAAATATAATTATTTATTTACTCATTTTCGTTTTCTCCTTTCTTTTTATTGTTTTTGTCGGGGTCGTCCCCAAATTCTTTTTCCAATCTGTCAATTATCGGTTGAAAATGCGACGGCAAAGCCCTTGTAAACTCCAAACGGATAACATGGTAAATAATACGTAACGCCAAATTCCGGGGGTACGCAATAATCAGATTGCGGAACGCATTTTGCAAATACACGTACATAAATACATAAGTAAGCGATTTAACAACGACAATTGCCGCTTGGTCGTCGCCGCAATTTTTCATAATGATAAAAATCGCCTCCACAATGAACAGATACAAAAGCAATTCGCATAATGCGTTTTTAAACTTCCGGAACGAAAAGTTTTTGCATCGCACAATCGCCACGCCGTCCGCCCTCATTCCCGCCCAAATATTGAACGCAAACATTACTACTAACGCATAAACAAAACCCTTTGTCGGGGTTACATACCCAAATAACGGGCTAACCGTGGAAATGGCAATTATACGCCATTGTTCCCAATTAAAAATCCTTTCCATAATATTTTATTTATTAAACGCTTGCATCTAATAGCGGTTCAAGAATTTTCCACATTTCCTCTCCCAAATAATTTGCCCATGTTGCATTAAAATGATAATCATCAAGCAAATCAGCCTCCGCCATGTTAACGTAATAGACGTTACTATCTTCTTCGGCAATTCTCTTTTGTGCATCTTCTACGATTGCGGAATACTCTAACGATTTGTGGCTAATTGTGCCAAATATAAATGGTAAATTAGGATTTTTTACAATACCCCTTATATACCATATTAATGCCTTAAAATTATTATAATATTCAAATGCGCCTTGCACCGCTGTTCCGTCTGCCTCTCCTTGATGCCATAAAACCGCTTTAAATTCTGTATTTGAGTGTGCCGCCAATACTGCATCAATAGTTTCTCTTAATTTCAATATTAATGCTTTTTTCCCCGGTGTAATTATTTTATATATATCCGGTTGCCAACACGGTAATTTATTACCATTGTCTATAATTGCTGTTGCGCCTATCGCATACTTTGCAACATAAAAATTCTTTTGCAATTTATCTGATATTTTTTTAAATACAATTGCATCAAACGCCCACACATTTTGCAATGTATATATACCGTCGAATGGGCTATCATCATTTATTTTCCCATCTTTTGAAAGTACACCTTTCAAATTACAATATTGTATTTGCCCGTTTTCATCTACAATATTTTCCGGAATCTCGGCTTTTGGGCATCTTCCTGCTGCATTACTTTGACCCGCAACTATAATTCCAACATCCTTTATCTTGGACGGAACCTCAGATGCCCCGGCATTATACATTGACATAGATACACTTTGTTCGCTTGCAATATCAATTAATCCTTGCGGCTCTGTATATTCTTCAATAGTAATATATACATTATTAAATATCATGTTTTTAGTGCCTACTGTTTGCACGCAAAACATTAAATATTTTGCGTTTGTTGGTGCTTTTTTGGTAATGTCTGATTGGATTGATATACTCGTTTTGATACTATCGTACTCCAATGCCGTTAAATTAGACTTATAATCAGAATCAAAAAAAGCATAAGAAGCCCAAAAATCGTATTGATTTCCATTTCCAACATATTTTATTCGATAATATCTACCCTCTTTAACTTCTACTCCAAATATACAACATGAATTTTTATTTGATAATGCGGTTATAACTCCGTCTTTTATTACATAAGAACGATAACCCATCCATGTATATGGTAGGTTTCTTCTTTGTCGTATATTATAATTTATGTTTTCTGTTTCAAATATTGGAACTCCATATATTTTTACTCCGTCAGAAATTAATTTTTCCGGGGTTAGAGTCTGACTTGTATCACTTAAATATATACATATTTCTACGTGCGTGTTACCTAAACTTAAAACATACTCATTGTTTGCATTTGCATTGATAATGTTATTTGATGTCCACAAACCACGAACTTTTATATTATACCCACTTGGCAATACAACTTTTATTCTATCATATTGAATCGCATTTGTTTGCATTGAATATTTATATTCGTCGCCATTATAACTCATATACTGATTATAAATAAATGTTTGTGTACGCCAAATTATTTGTTCTGTAATATCTTTTTGCGATGTCGGTAATAATTGTTCAACTTCTTTCTTTAATGAATTAAATTCATCAACTAATATTCTATATACCTTTATTGTATCTGCTTTCGAGTTTGTTTCTTGAACAATTAATGTTTTTGCGTTTCCCGGTTTAACGATAAACCCGGAAAATGAAAAATCCGTGTTTACTTGCGTTAACTCCGGTCTTTCTTCTGATAATGTATTAGTTCCTGCTTTAACATCTTCAACGGGACTTTCAGAAAAAGCAAAAGCATAAAAAGGTTCATAATAATTATTAGCTTCTACATTCAGATAAACATTTTCGCAATCTTGTACATCAAAAATATGAATTTTTTGCAATTTATTCGTTGCTGCTGCTATATTACCCTTCGATGAAATGATTAAACTTTGTTTAATTACAGAGTTTAATTTATTATTCTGATTGTAGAAATAATTTTTATATTGCTCATTTAAAGCATCAAAATCTTTACTTATTAGTATTTTTTGCCAATTAACATCTAATCCCCAATATCTACTGTCTCCCGCTTTTTCATCTGAAATTGTTGATTGCTCATTAATCCAACCCAAAGTTGGGTGCTTATATGTTATATGTAATCCCGGTTTTCTGTATTTTGGCAAAACTTGCAATCTTGTTGTATTGTAATCTGTATTCCAATTCAATATCATATTTCCACCACCCGAACCAATTTCCAATGTTTCTTTTTCCCATGAACCGTTCCATTTTAATATACCTAATTGTCCCGTATCTATTATTAAGTTTGAAAAATTAGGATATGTTCCCTCTCCGGCTAAATAAAAAACATTTTGGTCGGGGGTTCCGGGATTAGTTGATGTGGTTGCAACTCCTGCAAATTGATATTTACTCCCTAAACTATTAATTATTGAAAGTAATGAATTTTGCATAATTTTTCCCGTAATTGATTGGGTACCGTTAGTTTTAATAACGTCCTTAATAGCTGTTTTTAATTCTTCGTAATTTGCCATAATTAAATAATTTAATTGTTCTTGAAATCATTATTGAAATCGTCGTTAAAATCTCCTTTATTGCTTATAATATAGCCACGTCCTATTTTCTTTACTACGGTATTTGTTTTAAACTCAATTTCCACGCTCGCCAAATCTCCCTGCGTTTGCCATTTTGGGGTAATTAGAAACGTGTCGCAATCGTATTCCCTGCCGTATTTATCCGTTATATGAATATAATCAGCCATACGGATAAAACGCATAACATCGCAAAGGAACTCCGGTGCCAATATCGTACATTTAAACGTTTTGACTGATATTTGTTTTTCCGGGAAAAAATACCCGTCCCGTTCTTCGCCGTCCTCTTCAAATTCATAATCCGGCTTTCCCAACTCGGTACAAAGGTACAACGTATTTTTGAAATCCGGGTTTTTATATACTATTTGCCCGGCGTCAAATACCAAATTTTCAATGTCCCACCATTCAATTTTAAGGTACCCGGAAACGTCTTGTACAACGGTAAACATTTCGGAATACCACGTTTGCGCCCCATCCGATAACGTCATATAATATATTCCGTCCAACTGATTTAATGGCATGGGTAATATTGAAGGGTACAATATAACATCATAACCCAACGTTTGAAACCGGACAATCTGCAATCCGGTTTCCCTCATATACGTTGTTATGTTTGCAATTAGTTTCCCGGTTTTATCGTACAATATTACTGACGTAACATTATTTGACCGTGTATTTCTGATTATATGAAACGGTAACAATCTATCAGCCGGGGCAAACAACGGATAAATTGCGCCGTATGCGTAACTTTTACGGTGGTTCTGTTCATTTATTGACGTGTACCACGGTAATACGCTTATATTGTTATTCTGTATCATATTTCAACGTTGCTTTAATATTTCTACTACACAAATTTACTGAAAGTTTATCAACTTGACCGTTACCGATATATGTTTTAACTAACTGCATCGGGTTTGGGTCTGTGGTTCCTGCCGGGAAATTCAATGTTTGTTTTTTCTTTCTCTCAATCCCGATTGCATAATTTGGGGAATTATTTATTTTAAAATTACGTGCGGGCATATCATAAACCCAATACGTCGGTTGTATATTGATAAACGATAAATAACCGTTTTGCAAATAGTATTCTACATTATCAACGGTTTGTCTTGTAAACGGCAATTCCAATTGTCCGCCGCCGGACGGCATAACCGCCGCAAACAATGCGAATCCATCAGAACTAATTGCACCGGGGTTTAACAACATCAAATCAATATCAGACGTGAAATTGGAAATATTTATTTCTTCTATTTTTCCGGCTGTTACATATTTTGACGTAATTTCTATTGGCAACCCCTCAAATGGCGTTGTTACATCGTCCATCCATTCAAATTGGTAACGTTCCGGCATATCTACTTTGTCAAATGAATATTCAGACGTTGCAAAAGCTAATTTCTTGCCATTTCTTACGTTTTCTAATTGCGTTAAATCATAATCAATAATTGGGTTATATCCATACGAACCGCCGTTTCTGAACCAATTTATTTGTTCAATTTTAAATTTTCCGTCCTCAATATACCAATAACATTTGTAAATATCCCGTAACATCGTCATAATTTGTTGCAATGTAACCGGGGCTTTTTGCGCCGGGGTCTGATATTCTCCATTGATAATATTACTTTTCTGACTTATTAGCAACTTAAATGACTGCCCGGAAATAGGATTGTTTGTGTTATAAAGAAATTGGCTGTATTCCGGCGTCGCTTCATGCGTTATTCCGGGGGCAAATTCTTTTAACAATACATTTATACATGACGACAACGTAAACGCATCACGCAAAGTATATGTTTTTCGTGCCTTTTCTTCTAATATCCAATCAAACAAATCAAACCCAAACCACAATGACGCATAACGCCATGTTGACCGGGCAATTGGGTAAAATACTTGACCGTAAATTGAATATGGAGGACTAAAGTATTTCCCATTATCCGCCAAACCGTACTCTGTTGGTTCGTCTGAAAAATTGTTAGATATAAATGCTACATCAATTGCATATCCAATAACTTTTTGATAGTTCCTATTATTTTCTACAATATCATCATTGGGTATTGGATATGTCGATAGATTATTAATTTTTTCAACATCGCATAAATAACGTGCATAAACATTATAACTACTCATTTCGGCGTGCATTTTCCCTGTTGCTCCGCTTTCTTTTACTGCTATATAATCAAATTCTGCGTTATCAAATTCTCCTACCGTTCCTTTTAAATAACTGAATATCACCTTATTGTCTGAAATTTGTCTTATTTCAGTAGTAACAATTCCTATTGGGGCAGAACCTTGCATTACTTGTTTATAATATATGTAATATTTTTGGTTAGATGAATACAAATTTCCCTCAAATGAATTAGAACCCGAAACAAATTTCATTTTCCCGGAATAAAGCCCCGCAATATCTGACGGGGTTCCATTGCTAGTTATATTTATTTCTTTTAGAATGTTACATAATGAAAAGTAATATGTATTAATTAATTGTTTTTTGTCTGTCACAACGTTTGCATCTTGTTCCCATGTGGTACCACCCAAAAAACACGAAACAATACTATCTCCGGGAACGTATATTTGTATCAATGGGCGTTTTCTTATTGTAAGAAATTCGATTTGCGGTGCCAACTCAACTAAATTGTACTCCTTTTCCAAACCTGCCAAAACGTCGTCGTATTGGTCTGTTGTTTCCGGCTGTACCGTTACCAATTTATCATCATCATTAAACGTACAATCCGTTTTCATAAACTTTGCTTTATAGTATTGATTGTATGTTTGTCCCCAATCATCGCTTTTTTCGATATATAGGAAAAATTCAGAATCAAACGGGGCGTCATTGATAATATCGTAATCAGCACGGACAAAGTTTATTTTACCGGACAATTTAGCCCGGTAAAATCTTTGATTTGTTTCCAACTCATAATCCAACGTTAAATCATCCTTATAATTGGGGCGGACGGTTTGTTTGGTTCCGTCCTCCCCTATCTGCAAAAAGAATCTATATTTTGGTGTCATAGTCTTTTTATTTTACGTTTCAAATTCTTGTAACTTTCAATCGTATTTCCGTCGCCATCCACGTAAACACGTCGTCGGTTCTGTTCCTTAATTTCCCTTACATCATCCGACAAACTGCGTAAATCCGGGCTTTGTCCGGTAACATTCAACGTCAAACCGTCGCCGTCTGAATAGGATTTTAAATACTTATGTGCAAATGTACCATTGTTTAACGAATTGATAACGTCCGGTATTATCTTTCTGAAACGGCGTGAACTTCGTTTATTTATCACGGCGAAAAATTCACCTCCCTCGGCACGTCGGCGGGTTCCGTCCGGTTTCGTTCCTAAATCAATATCATTCCCGCTTTGGTGCGAACCGCCCTCCAAAAGTTCAACGGTACCGTCGCCGTATGTTTCCGTTCCTCCAGTTCCTCCGGTCTGTTTTGCCAATTGCGCCGCCTTGATTTTAGACGCTGCAAAACTCGCCCACATTACGGCAATTGCAGGTATTGCAAGCGGGAAACCTAATTGCGACCATATCAACGCCGTTGCTGTTACCATGTTTCCGATTTGCTGCAATGTTTGTATTGCTGCCTGCTGTTTTTGCGCTTTCTGTTGTTCTTTCAACGCTTTTTCTTGGTTTTTCTTTGCCAAATCCAACTCCTTTTGCGCTTGTACAACATTATTGGCGTACCCGTTTGCCCTTGCTTCCAATTCTGCATCCAACGCCGATTGTGCGGCGGAAACCTCTTTATCCGCTTGCTCAACGGCTGCATCTGCTGCGGCAACACGTGCCGCCGTGAATGTATTTAACGCATCCAATGCGTATTGCATAGACGTATTAATTGCCTCTTTTTGGTCGTCGTCCAAATTAAGCCCAAACAAACCGTAAATGTCTGTTCCTCGTTCCTCCCCTTTGGATTGCTCAATTTCTTGGTCTATTTTTTTAATAGTGTTTTGAATTGTTTGTACCTCAACATCAGACAATTTATTGGCGGCTTGCTGATTTAATTCTAAAACCTTTTGCAAACGTTCCTTTTCTGCTTGCAAACGGAATTGAGTTTTCCGGGCTTCTGAATTTCTCAACAAATCGAACTCCGATTGTGCCAACGCTTGTTGTTGGTCGAATATCTGTAATTGCGCTTGCAAATATTCGTCCGCAATTCCGGCTCCCTTTGCGTCAAAACTTGCATTAATCGCCCCGGCGTCCTGCTGTTGCCCGGTCGGTTTCTGTTGGTTCTGTAATAATGCGGTTTGTCTTTCGTTTTCCAACAACTGCATCCGCAATTGTCTTTCCTGCTCGCTGCCCTCTTTGACTGCTTGCAAACGTAATTCAATGCTTTCTTTCTGCAACGCCAATTCCTGCAATTGTCGGTCTTGTTCGATTTTCAATAACGCCTCGGTTTGTTGCTGTTCCAACGCCGTAATTGTGGCGTTTATCGCTTGGCGTCCGGTTTCGTTCAAATCCTTTTCGGTCTGCAATTGGTGTTGTAAATCCTCAATTTGGCGGGAATACTGATATTGCGTTTGTTGGCGACGCTTTGCCCATTCGTCGGTTTCCAACTGCAATTGTGCATCCTGCAATTTTCGGGTTGCTTCCAAATTCTTTTTATATGCCGCTTCAATTTGCTTTGCTTGTTGTTCTGCTGCCTTTTCCGCATCGCTTTTACCCCTTGGCGTTACGGTTGGGTTCTGTGTCGTTACGGGCTTATTGTCTGTTTGTGGCGTCGGGGTATCTCCAACAGAAACCGGGATTGTTAACGGTTTTATTTTCTTTTGCATACCATCCAAACCCTCTTGGAAATTTTCTGTTATGTCTTTAACTTGGGCTTTAACCAAATTTCCGTACGCTGCTGCATAATCTGCCAATCCTTTTTTTACGTCGTCAAAATCTAACGTAAACGCCCCCTTTAATGCGGTTCCGGTTGCTTTGACAATATCAATAAAGAATCCAAACAAATTTCCTAACGTGTCAAATGTGGTTTTAAATCCGGCAACTATACCGTTCCAAATAGCACGTATTAAAACACTTTCATTGTACAACTCAATAAAGTAATTGATTATATCAATGACCCCTTTTATTATTGCTGTTAAACCTTGATTTACGAAAACTTTTGCTTTCGTTGTCAACGTTTCAAAATTCCCTCCGGTTGCATCAAATAGCCCGGATAATGCGTTTTGCAATTCAATTTGGCTTTGCAATTGTTCCTCCTGCAATTGCGCTAATATCCCGGCTTTCCCTTTTACTTCATCCATGTTTGTTGAAATATCTTTCAACGTGCGCAAATACTGCAATCCGGCGTCCTCTCCGGGCCCCCCGAATATATCTGCAATTGCAGCCCCGACCGTTGCCGCATTATCCGGCAATTCTGCCAATTTTGCGGAAACGTCTTGTATAACATCGAACGTTGTTTTGGTTCCGGTCTGCAAATCTTTTTGAACTTGTTCCGACGAAATACCGATACCGTCCAAAGCCGCCGCCGTCGCCGTCGTCATTTCACGCAAACGCAAATTTGCCTCCTTAATTGCGTCAACGCCTTTGTCTGAAAAGATACCCATTTTGTTTGTTTGGGTAACAATTGCAACAAATTGGTCTGCTGATATTCCCGCCTCTTTGAAATATGCCGGGTATTCTTTCAACGTGTCTAAAAATTCCCCGTTCGCATCGCCTCCGGCTAAAAACCCATCCTTAACCAATTGCAATGCCTCATTTGCAGAAATACCAAATTGTTTTGATAATGCGTTTGTTGCAATCAATGTTTCCCGGAAATCTGCGTTGAATGAATCGGCGACGGCTTGCACCTCATTTCTAAACGCTTTCAAATCATCGCCACTTTTCCCGGTAAATTGTTGCGTCAATCTCGTTGCCTCAACTAACCCGGCGTTATAATCGTACCACCATTTAAACGCCGCACCCGCCGCCGCAATTCCGGCAATCGCCAAAAATACCGGGTTTGAAAGTAATCCCAACAAAGTTTTTCCCAATGCTTTTGCCCCGTCGCCAATAGCTGTAAAAACGGCTTTACTTTCAGCCCCGCCACGTCCTAACGCCAAAAGACTCTCGCCAAATGCGCTATTTAAACCTAACGTTTCTTTCAGTTTGTCGCCATACGCAATTATTGCGTCGGACGCCTCCGTATAATTTCCGACGTTCAATTGAAATTTCCCGGTTGCTTCCTGCAAACGTTTCATTTCTTCGTATATTTCTTTGGTTTGTGCAACCAATTTTCGCCCCTCCTCGGTGTTTTCCCGTTCGGCTTTAGTCATGTTGTTTAAATAAATCTTATTCAATGAATATTGCGCCGATAAACGGTTATAACTACCCTCGGCGGATTGATTTATTTTCACAATCAGTTTATTAATTTGGTTCGCTTTCTGCTGTGCCAATTTTAACTCGGCTAACTTTTTGGCGTTCTCGCTTTCTGCAAACGCCAAATCACGTTGCGCACGTGCCAAACGTTCGGCATCGTCTGCGGCTTTTTTGGTTGTCTTTCGCCCGTCCTCCGTTGCGCCGGAAACCTTTTTCAGAATCTCCGCCAATTGTATTGCCTCGGCTTTGATATTTTTCAGCGCATTTGTATAGGTGTCCGAAAGTTCATCCAATTGTTTTATCAAATCTGTAATCGAATTATCCGGGCTTATTAAATCCGAATATTTGATTGGGTTGTTATTATCTGCCATACGCCGATTATTTAGTTATTTACGGGTAATTTCCCGTCTGTTGCATTTTCTTTTCTCAAATGTGTAATTTATCGCCTAAAAATAAAAACGCCGGAAATCGCCTTATTTTGCCATTTTTTGCTTGTTTGCTTTTTTGGCTTGTTCCTTGATATACTCAAATGCGTTGTAATATTCCAAAACGGTAAATTTCTTTGGGTCAACATGCAAATTTTGGGACAATATCAAACACATATTTTCAAATTGTCTGTCATGCCTAATTTCCACGCTTTCCGACCCGGTAAACGTCTGCGGGTTGAAATAGGTTATCAACTCCGCCGTAATGTCGTCAATCTCTTTTGCGTCCGCCTCGGTTGCCCGACCGTCTATTATTGTGCGTAATACAACAATCGTTCTTTGTTTCAATTTATCGTAATACTCTTTCAATGTCGCATCATCGAACAACCGGGGAAAATACAAACGCAATTCATCGTCTATTTTTTTTTTAACCGCTTCCAAATGGGCGGTTATCTCTGAATTTGCAACGTCTTTAAAAAGACTCATTGTTTGTTGCAATCCATCATCTGACAAATCATTTCGGGGTTTACCATTTATTGATTTAACCAACACGGCAAAAGCCAAATGCCGGGGGGAAACCTCGGATTGAATGAAATATATGTTTTGGCGCATATTTTCCAACTCAACGGTTGCCATGTTTGGCGTTGGGCTGTTCAAATAACGTATTACCTTTTCAATATGTCTGTCAAAATCCGACAAATCGGAACCAACCCCGGCGTCAACCAAAAGCATTTTGTTATACTTGTGGAAACGCATAATTGGCAAATCCTCGATTGAATCATACAACTCAACGTTCATTCCTTTTATTTGTACATTCTTCATAATAAAATACGTGTTATCATTGTACTACAAAAGGGAACGCCCAAAAATACGGGGTTCCCGGTAAATATCAACGCAAAGAAACAAATCAAAACGCACGTCCACCACGACAAACAGAAATCGCAATTAAACATCTTTGAAAAGAAATCGTTCCCGTGAATCTGTACCCATTCAATGACGCCCCATTTGCGTAATAATGTCAGCACAAAAGCCGCTATTAATGCGACAACAATAATGTTATAAATAAAATGTTCCATATCCTACAATTTACATGTTTCTCCAATACTCAATTCGCCCTCAAACCGGAATCCGCCGAACGGGTGCATTAAAAATTGGTTGTCTATTTCGTCCAAAGAAAACCCCCGGTAAATGTTTTCCGCCAATTCATAGACTTTGTTTATTTTATAGCCTCCATGACGCAACCAAAACCCGCCGTTTAACACGTCCAATATTTGACGTTTTAACGCCTCTTTGTTTCTGTTGCTTGCTTCGTTGAAAATCTTTCGATAATCAAACCAAAAGATAATCGAAAACGCCGTTTTTATCCCAATATCAACGCCGGGTTCCCAACTTATGTTTTGCGGGTCGTCAACCCAAAAAAAACAGAAATTACCAATATTTGCATCCGGCGTTACTTCCATATAATCGTTATTGCCGGAATAAACATTTGGCGTATAATATCGCTTTTGGTTCCCGTTGTATTTAACAAGTCTTTCCGCCCTGCCAAATGCAAAGTCCAACCACGGCAAATTATCAACCAATCCGTTTTGAATGTTCCCAATTATCCGGTCTAACAATTCCGGGTTGTCAATAACCGGGGCTTTTACGTTATTTGCCATAAATTTGTTTTTTTGTTTCTGCCATTAAATCCGGGAAAATATATTTCCAAATCAATATTGAAATATTTTCGTCGGTTAAACCCAATATTTGACGACCGTATTTTTTTATTAAATCCTCTGTTTTAAAGTCAGACGCTTTAATTTCAAATTGTTTGTCGCCAACCTCTAAATAAAAACTACTTTCAAAATCTCCCTCATCCCGTAACGTTACCCGGTTTGTCGGCTGTCCCTTTGCCTCTTTAATTGCGATTGTTACGGGGCTGTATGGTGCATAATCCGAAATTTCGACGCCCAAACGGTTAATACCTTGTTCAAACAATTGTTCCTCGGCGTTCAAATCAACTATATATGCCTCATTGTCCCATATAATGTTTTGTATTATCCGCCCGGACGTCAAAGCCTCGTTGAAATCCGCAACCCTTTTTCGCAAATCGGTTATCCGTTTCATAAATACAACTTTTACATGAAATTATATACAACTTTCCCTTTGAATTATATAATTACACGGTTCTGTATCTTACCCCACGGTTATTGCAGGCTAAACAGATACGGTCTAACCCTTGCGTATCTATTTGCAACGCCTCATAAGACTTTTTAAGGTCGTAACCTAAACCGCCGGGGCGAACGCCGGACGTGTTGCCGTCCAACTCATACAAAATATCCATCCGGGTTGCGTTTGATTGATTGCGGTTAACCCTTACGTTGGGGTTCATTGCCAACGTCCGCAATGCAATTGCAGCAACTTGTCTTTGTATTACCGTTTGGAAAATCTGCCTTTGGGAAATAATGAAATCCGTTAAATCGCATCCAATAGTAATTTCGCAATTCAGTCCGTAATTTTGGGTTCGTGTGTACATCGTGTATGCAATATCCCACAACTCCGGGTATTCTGCGAACGTTTCCGGCGCATTATACATAAACGGCGTTACTTGCAAATACTTTGTCAACTCTCGCCAAAATTGAACGGAACCAATGTTGCATGTTCCGCACGGTTCCCGGCTCCAATCCTTTGATACGTTTATTGCCTCCATTCCGGCGGGTAATTCGTCTTGATTGTAGCAAAGGAACCACGACCCCCCGGCGTTGTTTTCGTCGCTGATATACGGCAAATAACAATCCGTTAACGGGAACCATTGAAAACCGCCATTTGTTACGGTAAAATCCAAATCAAAGGTCTTTACCGGGTCAATTTGGGACGAATGAAAAAGATACATTCTAACTTTTCCGGTCGCCCCGGTCATTTGCAAACCTATCTTTTCAATTTTGGTTGTCACTCCCATTGCACGAACCGGGACAATTTCAAAGCCAACCAATTTATGATTATTTTGCAGGGTTGCCCGTATGCGTCCGGCTCCATCAAAAAACGTTCTGCGTTCTAACAAATTGCGTGTTTCTTTATCCAACTGCTTAATTTGGGTAAATGTCTGAATTGCGGTTGCAATCCCGTTTCGTGTCATTCTTTCCAAAAAGTCCGTCAACATGTTGTACGGTTTCCAATATGGGTTTCCGTAATCCTCCCGGCTGTAATCATTATTAAAATCGCTCGCCGTCGGTTCCTCTCCGGTATTATCAATTTTCGCAATCCAAACAATATTGTTATGACGTACTTTTTGCCCTGCTTTGTATGGTAATATCATGTTCCATTCCGGGTATTGCAGCCCCCAATCATCCGGCATAATCGCCGCCATATTATCCAACGTCAAAAGCGGGTGCGCACCTTGAAAATACAACCCGCTTTCCGTTTGCGTTAAATACGTGTCAATTGCTTTTGACGGGTCAAAGGATTGTTCCCACCCGACGACGTGCAATAATGCGTCTTGTATTTCTTTTATTCGATACATAGTTATTGATTTTCTACGGCAAAGCTAATTCGTGTAATGCTGTCAATTTTGACGACCAAATTATTATCAGTAAACGACGTTACGGCTTTGAGTAAATAACCCATACCAACCGCCAAACTTGCATCATCTGCAATTGTCATTAATTCAATGGTAAATGTTCCCTCCGTTTTGTCGCTCGGCAACGTTATTTGGTCGGTAACATAAAACCCGCTGTCCGGGTTTACCAAAAGAAATTGCAATTCGCCGTTGTTTCCCTGCGCTTTGTTCTCATAACTTCCGATTATACGCCAATGGTGCGTTTGTCCGGGAATATTGTTTTCCCTCAATCGCATTGTTGTTGGCGGGTTATCTCCGGGAATAAACATTGCAGGGTTATACGTCGTTTCGCTTCCGGTTGGATATTGCGTTGTTGGGGCTGCAACGACCGTTGGCGTCGCCGTATGCAATGGCAATTCGTATTGTTGGTTGGCTGTTACATTTGAAATCTGCAAACCATTGTAATTTACTTTGATTTGCCCGGCGTGATTATATATTACCGGGATTGCGCCGCCCCCCTGCTTAAAACTTCCGATATTTGCCAAATGCTGCATACACTCGGTTTCCGTCTGATACGTTGCCCCGTCAATTGAAACCGTGTTAAATGGTGCCGAAAAACGTTTCTGCGTTGTTACTGAATTTATCAAAATCAAATTGCCGTCCTCAATTCTTGCACTATAAACGGCGTGTTCCGGTTTTCCGCCGGACGCCTCATTGATTGTAACGGTTTTGTTGGCTGCATCTGTTTTAATTGATACTAACGTTTCCATATTGCTATAAATTAAAAAAGGGACGGGGGATTTTCCCCGCCCCCATGTTGTTAATACTGAAACCGAAATTAAACGGTCTGTGTGTAAATTGGCGTTTCCTCTGAATTGGTAACATATACGGGCATACCCAAAGGAACGTTTTCAGCACGTGCGGCAATCTGTGCTTTGACAATCGGATTTGCAACGGTTTCCTGGTCGCTGTTGTATGCGATAATAAACGCAACGTCAACACTGAATCCGAAATATTCCTTAACGTTACATGTCATGTCCGCACTCGCTGCGCCCGCAATCTGTGATTGGTCGCCTACTGCTGTGTAATAATGCGAACCAACGGGCAAATCAATGTACGGCAAACGTACAACGTCCCATTCGTGGAAATTGGCACGTGTGCGGCGCAATGCCTCACGGTCAACACGTGTTAACACGCCAACGTTTCCGTCCTCAACTGCAAAGAATGTACCGTTTTTGCCTACTTCGTTGACAACGTTGTTTGTGTAATGGAAAACTTTGTTGTCGTACTCCATGCGCTTGTTAACGTCGTTATAAATACCGTGCTGTGCCAATTTTCTAATCAGACTATCAACCCCGGCGTTACCGATAACGTGCGCCATACGTGGATAGCAATTTGCACGCATAATCGGGTCAATATCGCCCATAATTTCGGTTGCCATCTGTGTTGGAACTTCGATAACGTTTGCATCGAAATTGTAATTCAATTTGTCTTTCAAAACTTGGGTCTTTCCGGCTTCCAATGCGGCAACGGCTGCTTTGTCTAACGCATCAGCCAACGCACGGCAATTCTTTTCCATTTTGCGGTTAAAATCGTGTTCATACGAAATTTCGTTGTTCATGTACAACGCCGGAACCATAGTAAACCCAATCGTATATGTAGCCCAAACAACCGTGTAAAGTGCTGACGTGTTTTCATCGTCCGGGATAACGCACGAACGAACGTTGCCAACGGTAACGTCGCCGTCGTAATTGATAACCGGAACTTGTACCGTATTACCAATTGAGGCAAACGCACGTTCTCGCAATGTTGGGGACAAAATAGAATTTGCGGCGTTGGTCTGTTCAATAAAGAAATCCAATGCGCCATACTCACACGGGCGGGTCATATTGCGGTCTAATTCCGGGTTTTCAACTCGCCAATTCTGTAATCTTGTAGCAATTAAACTCATAGTTAATTAATTTTTAAATTGTTATTAAATGCGGGGTTCCCTTTCCCGTGTTATTTTTCCGGTAACTGATTAATATTATTGTCTTTCCATGCTTGGCTCATTGCATCATCAAAAGCCTTTGAACCGTTTGTTAAACCCTGCTGCATCAAAGAATTTGCAATTATTTCGTATGCCTCTGTTCTTGTTTTGGCTCCGCTTGCATCAACGGTTATTGAACCGCTTCCGGACTGATTTTTTGGCGGGTTTGTTCCGCCTCCGGGCTGTTGTCTTTTAGGCTCCAATACTCCCATTTTTTCCATCTCTTTTGTCAGCAATTCGCCGGGGGTATATGGGTTTAACTGATTGTTTGGGTTTCTCATAATTGCGCCGCTTGCATCCTTAAACGCCAAAATCTTTCCGCCGTTTCCGTCGTCTATGTATTCCGGGTTCATTCCTTTGATTTTTTCGTTTGCTTGTGCCAAAATTACCTTTGTCACGCTTTCCGGGAATCCGGCTTTGAATGTAAGCCCGGCGGCGGCTGTCTGCAATGCGTTGTCAATCTTTACTCCAAACATTTCTTTTTCGTGTTCGGTTTTCATTTGCTCAAACTTCGTGTTCAACTCTGTATATTGTGCGGTAACGTTTGCCAAATCCGCCTTTGCTTGCTTCAATGCTTTTACCGTTTCCGCATCTGCCGAACCGTCCGCAATCGCTTTTTCCAAACGTGCCTTTTCTTTTGTCAACGTATCAATCTGCGATTGTAACCCGTTTGCGCTTTCTGCTTTTGTTTTGAACTCCCCAATAACACGTTTTGCGAAATCATACGTCTTTTCAGTGCTGTTTTTGGCGATACCGGACGCCGTCAAAATATCCGCATCCAAAGCCCCGTAAATTTCGCTCGTTTTCTTTGCAATGACGCTGTTTTCGTCATTCTGCGATAATGTTGTAATCGCTGTAATCTGTTCGTCAGTCAATCCCGACAAAGCCGCATTTGCAACTAAAATTTCTCTCGTTAACATAATTCTGTACCCTTTCTGAATTAATTAAGTGCGATTGCTTCTACTGCTCCGCTGTTTGCGTTAATAATATCAATTGTGTATTTTGGTGATTTCCCGGTTGTATCAACAAACCAACTAACAACCTTTGCATGGCTGATTTTCTTTTCAACCTCTTTTGTTACCAACACGACGTCGGCAATTGTGCCGCCCTCAATACATGCAATCAATTTTGCTTTTGTGTCGCCGTCCAATGCTGCGGCGGTTGTGGTTACTTCAATAACCAAATTGTCCTGCTGTGCAATCTGTGCCATATTCGTAATATTTAATGGTTAAACGTTCTCGTTATTTTCCGGGCTTTCGGTTGCCGTTTCTTCTGTCTTTTCGGCTTTAGTCTTTCTTCCGGGTTTCTTTGTTTCTTCCGGGATAACTCCGGCGGCTTTCAGTTCTGCAATAATTTCCGCTTTCATCTGCGCACGTTCCGCCACTTTTGCCTCTGCTGCTGCTTGTGCTGCGGCTTCTGCTTTGGCACGTTTATTGGCTTCAATCTTTTCTTTGTTTGCAGCCTCCCAAACGTTCGGGTCATGCAAAATATCAACTTTGTAACCCTGCTTTCTCAAATTGTGCAAACCAAATGTTTCAAAGAATTTCTTTCCGAACACTTGAATACGTGGTTTTGACAATCTTTCTCCGGTTTCTCCGTGGAATTTTACAACCTCAATTCGGCAATGATAAAAACTTTCTTCCCCTTTTGGGACAATGAAATTTTCCGGGGTAACGTCCAACAATCCGACGTCCTTTGTTTTACCCTCTGTTTCTGTTTTCACTCGCATACTCATTAAATTTATCTGTTATTACTTTAATTTTTTGGTCGAATGGTATTTGACCGCCAAACTCCAATATATTAGTATTTTCTCGTTCAAATCTGCGAACAAAATTAGCGAAATTCAGTTTAATACGCAATTCGTTTTCAGAAATTAGATTTTTTCCGTATAAATCCAATACCTCGGCACGGCTTAAATGCTTGTACGGCTCCAATTCTGACAATACCAACATACGTTGTAATTGTGTGGGGTCGTGTCTATATTCCGTTTCGATTATTTGGTTTTGCAATGCGTCCAATTCTGCCTCGCTTGCTCCGTTGTCCTTTGCTAACTTGTAACGTTCCCGTAATTTGTTGGGGTCGTACAAATAAAATTCCGTTCCCAAATTTATTTTTGCCGATATAAACATATTTCCGTATCTCAAACGGCATATTGTTTCATCAACAAATTGTTGTGCTTCCTCAAACCCTTTTTTAACCCGGTTTAATACCGTGCTTTGGCTTTCAAAATTGGCTTGTATCTGCTGTTCGTTCAATGCGTCCCGTGTCGTTATTTCCTCATTTGTTCCAACGACCGCCGTAATTATGTTTGTCTTTAAACGTGTTTCCTCGGAAACATTAAAGTCCAAACTATCACGGTCAACGGTCAACATCTGAATAGGGTTTCGCAAATCCGGCTGTTTATCGCCATCCGGTACGGGTATTTCAATGTACGTTCCGGCTCCGGCAATTCTTTTGTCGCCACATTTCGGGCATGGTATCAATAATCCGGCTTGGTCGAATTTGTAATTTCCGGCTTTGTCTTTAATAAAACCGCCGTCGCAATGGTCGCCGTTTTCTGCGTTTGAGTAATCGCAATTTTGCTCATACCCGGAATAAATAGGGTACGACCCGTAAATATCCAAAATCCGTTTCGATATATGGTAAAACAGAAACCAATCCAAACTTTCCAACTCCTTTGTCAATGGCGACGCCTTAACATCGGGTTCCTTTAGGCTTAACGGTTCGTTCCAAAAGAAACGGGCGGGGCAATATCCCAAATCGTGCGGGCTGTCAATCAGTAATTCCCCAACGTTTCCTTTTTCCTCTCTGAAAACCCTATATCTTTCATCGTCTATTACTGCAATACGGTTGTCGTCCTGCTTGAATATAATCCAACGCATAACGCCCGTTGTTTTATCCGCATCGAAAGTAATAATACTTTCTATTGGCAACCAATAGAAATACGGTGCCGGGTATTTATCGCCGGGGGCTTGTTCTTGGGGCAAATCAACAACTAAAACGCTGTTTATTTCGGTTTTGAAATACTTCCATCCTTTTGTTGCCCAAATTTGCGGCTCCCCTAAAACGCTTTGTCGGTAATACTCCCAATCGTCCCGTTGTTCGCTGTTCATAAACTGATAATTGAACGCCGGGTTTCTACCGTCAAATATACGGCTCAATTTAGCAAAACAAACGTCCGTCACCTCGTTTGTTTTAACGGGGTAACGGAACATTGTTTTAAACAACCTTACTTTGTCGGCGGGCAATATATTAGAAACTAAAGCAAAGAAATCATTTAACGGCTGCATAATATACGGCGTCAACACGGTTTGGGCGTGAAAACGTATGCGGTTTTGGTGGTAAACCGCCCTACTAATCGCCGTCTTTTTCCGTGGCTCCGCTATCTGCTTTTTTATTTCTCTTATATCTAAGCCCATTTTCTTTGTCAAATTCAAATTTACTATTTTCCGGTAACTGCCAACCGCCGTTATTTTGCATCCTCAACAATCTTTCGGCGTGCGTTACATCAAATTCACGTGTTGTTTTTAGTGCTTTGCACTCCAATAACACTTTCGTTGTTTTATCTCTCAACATTCTTTAAATCTGTAAGCGGGTTAAAATCTGTTGGGGTTACAATTACCAAATCATCCGACCAATTGGGCAAAAACGACCATTGTATTGCATTGCTATCGGGTGCCTCAAATCCTCCCAATGTTTTATCCCCGATAAACAAAGAACGAATTGGGATAGGATAATGCGTTGTTGCTTTTTTCGGGTCTTGCAATGCACCAATTGCGCCGTTTTCATCAAACAAATAAATCCCCAAATTTTGGGAATCGCTTTCACATTGCAATTCTTTCAATGCTTTAATCAGTGATTGCGGCATTTTACGCATAACCGCCGTAAATGGGGTTGGCTCACGTCCTATAATTTCCTCAATACCTCCCAACGTTTCGTTTCCTCCTCCAAATGTACGGGGTGCGCCCGCTTCTGCTGTTGGTGCTTGAATGTACGGGGAAACAACAATCTTTGTGTCGTCATCTGCCGATAACAACGGCGTCCATGACGCTTTAACTCCTATTGCCGCATCCGTGGTAAATGAATTTTTTTCTCCGTTGCTTTTGTACAATCTCTGAAACGCTACTTTCTGAATCTGTCCGAAACTCTCGGCACACGTAAAGTTTGGAATGTTTGGCAACGCTGCTGCTGCCGGGCATTTACAAATCGCCATACTCTTTAAATTTTTAACGTTAAAACTAAATTTATAATCTCCGGGGCTATCCCTTTGCCCCTTTCTTCTTGCAAAGTTATAATATTTACCGGTTAATTTCTTGCATATATGGAATTTATTGTTAGTTACGGCGTGTAATACCCTTACATGCTGCGTTGTATGGCTTAATATTACCGTCCGCCAATTCCTTTTCATAAATTCCGGTTAAACCGTCCTCCGGGTCGTCATGGGCATTTGCGGGAAAATCACGCAAAAACCCGGTCAAATGTTCGTGTATCTTTGGAAAACGTTGTTCCCATCCAATCGGCATTATTATTTGTGCATTTACCATCGCTGAATTTGTTATAATACGGCTTTCCTTGTTTGCCCCTTGATAAAATGGTTCTGTTACTGCTTTTATCTTTTTCCTTATAACCTTTTCAAAGCCGGAACCGCCGTTGTTACTTTCAATCCATGCTTTTTGCGTTCCGCATCTGTTTATCATATCCGGGACGGTAACGGCTGTTATTTCCGTGTTTTCCTGCGTAAATACCATGTCAGTAATTAGCGCATACAAAATCGGTTCAAACCGTTTCTTTTGTTCGTTCCACGCCTCATTACCGGATTTGTAAATGTCATAACATGCCGAAAATGTAAAGTCGTCGCCCTCGTCGGCAACGTCTGTATAATTTCCGCTACGTACATACGTCCCCCATTCGGATTTGTCAACGTATGTTCGGAACGGGTTACGGTACAATTTACCCTCTGCGTTTCCGGGGTTGCCTTGATACAAACATTGAAATTGTACGGGGTCTAACGCTCTTTGTCCCTCCAATTTTGCCCGGCTGTGTCGTCTATCCCATAACGCCGCCCCCGGTTCCCGTGGGTCAATCTCTGTTGGTTCCCCGGTTTTCAGTCCCTCAAAATTTATTCGTACCCATGCGCCCGCCGGAATGTCTTTTACATCATCCCAACTTTTAATGTCAATTACGGTTTCCCCGCTTTTTTCAATACGCCCAATCAAATCATCATCATGCCAACGGGTAAACACAATTAATTCTTGGGAATCATTATGCAAACGGGTACGTACAACGGTCGTGTACCATTTCCACGCCGCATTACGTACAATCGGGCTGTTACCCTCGGCATAATCTTTGTAAACGTCGTCCAATATCGAAACATCAACCGTTTTTGACGTCAACGAACCGCCACGACCGACAACACGCAACGACCCCTTATGCCCAACCATTTCTATGACATCAGAATTTCGTAAATACGTATTAGCCATTGTTACGACGTTGGAACCGTTCAAATACGTTTCCGGGAACAATTCCCGGTATCTTGGGGTATCAATTATTCTTTGTACGTCCCGGTTAAAATCTCTCGCAATGGTTGCCGCATACGACCCGATACAAATCTTTTTGTCCGGGTCTAAACCTAACATAAAAGCGGGTGTTTTCCGGCTTGAACCCTCGCTTTTCCCATGTTGGGGCGGCATTTGCACAATCATTTTTCGTATTAATCCGTGCGCAAACATATCTAACAACGTGTAATAAACGACGTGAAACGGTTCCAAAGCTAAATCCGGTTGCATATACCGGGAAAAGTTTATCAGCCTATTACGGGACGCCGCTTTTACAATTTCGTCGGGATTGTTTTTTATTGCTGCATACATTTTAAGCAATTGTTCTTTATCCATTTTGTTTAATTCTTAAAAATAGACCACTTGTTTTTTGTATTTTCCCCGTGTTTTTTCTGACGCAAAAACCGGAAATCTAAAAAACAGACTAATTTATTGTTTCTTTTTACATTTGTCGCACGCTTTTTCCGAACGTATCATACTGCGATTTTCAACAAACGGGCATTTTAAACAAATCGGGTTCCCGTCCATATCCAAATTTGAATGTTCGTAATAAAATTTGCCCCAACCACAATCCCCGCACGTGTGTACGGGTTTCGGTTCATCCTTTTTCTTGATATTATTCTTTGTTGTCCGTGCCATTGTCAATTACTCCTTTTTCTGCTAATTGTTTTTTATATTCTGCTGTTTGCAATTTATCGGCGACCGCAAACAATAGGTCGTCCGGGATTGCTGATACATCGTATTTCGGTGCATCGCCGTTTATGCTTTCTTTTATTCCCGGTATTTCAATTTTAATTGGTGCATCAAATCCCAACATCTTTGCCCGGCGTTGTTGTACGTTCAAAAGCAAATCCAAAAACCGGGGGTTCCCGGCGGACGTTTCCGTTGTCGTTTCCTCATACCCGTAATATTCCGGGTTGTCGCCATCCTCCAAAACTTTACGGGGCTTTGCGTTCTGTCTGTTTTTCTCTCTCGTTTTCCCGGTCTTGGAACGTTCCCACGCTTCCCACAATTCAGCCTCCATTTTATCCAACTTTCGCAATTCCTGCGTAACGTAATCGTCTATATTATCCATACGCTCACGTTTCCACTCAATAAGCAATTGTTGCATATCCCAATAAACCATCTGTCTACTGATTGTGTAACCGACCCCACTCCGGGCGTTTTCTTCATTCAGTCTTTCGGAAATCTCTTTGTACGTGTAACCACGCAAAAACAGATTTGAGCAAAACGACAAATCAAATTCCCTTTGGTCTTTCGTCCTTTTGCACATTTTCGGGCGTCCGCCCCTTTGTCTTTTACTTGCTTCCATTTTACAACCTTTTTATAACGCCAAGTCT
>ERZ772937.575-NODE-575-length-30428-cov-19.631153_pt1 | contig 30428 bp, 30 predicted proteins | sample MGYA00512113_ERZ772937 | MGnify/ENA primary metagenome ERZ772937 (study PRJEB29015, sample SAMEA2737649) | human gut metagenome | biome: human gut; feature: human-associated habitat; material: faeces | place: China | collected 2012 ... | reverse complement strand
TGCGTCAGGTAATACCCAGTATAAGTTGACGCAGGCATCAACTTTCCCTGGGCAAGGCGTTTCACCCTTGACCCGATAATGGCTGCCGCCCTTAACCTGCCAATGGGGTCGTTTCCACTTCGTGTAGGTCGGTGCTTTTGCGGTGTTACCGCAAAGGTCGCCACCGGCGATCCGCACCCCTTGACCCCAACAGGGCGCTGCACCCCTGTACCCAGCACAAAGGAATTGCATCCCTCTGCACTCCTGCCCGAAAAAGCTGACTGTCCAAAACATAGCCAGTCAGCTTTTCCGGCTTTTGAAGAAAGCTCCTCGGTCACTTTCTTCAAAAAGAAAAACCGATGCATTTCTCTTTTACGAAAAATACATCGGTTCTTTGCACGAATTTTTATAGCGTGGTTTTATTGTTGCATCATTCCGGCAGGCTCAGGAAACCTTGCAGCAATGCACCGGGGAACTGAAACTTTTTCTCTGTCCCTCCGAACACTACAACGATCAAACCGCCCTGGATTTCTTTTACAGTCCCCATGCCAAATGCTTTATGCCGAAGTTGACTGCCAACCATAACACGGGACAAATCCACCTGCTTGTGTGGTGCAGGTTCTGCCGGTTTTGGCGCTGGTGGAGTATAGCGTGGCTTTTCCAAGTGCCGCCCATACACAGCCGATCTTTCTGCAACCTTCTGTGAATACTGCTTTTCCTTTTGGGGCTGGTCCATATCTCGGACAGCTTCTGCAAAATCCAGAAACGGTTTTTCCGGCAAATCATCTGCTGAAGGAATCGGTGCTTCCATCGAAGCCTGTTGCAGAGCAAACATACTGTTATAATCAGCATCCGAGATAACAGTGTCCCAGCCGCCACGATTCTCACCTTCATGCCGGTCAATGCCTGTGTAGCTCAAGCTGGCATCTTCGTATCTCTTGAACTTGTAAACGGCATCATTCATCAGCGAATCATTGAACACCCCGAGAGATACCAGCAACTCAAAATCTTTGACATCCAGACCCGTTACTTTCTTGAAAAGCCCCGGTTCCAGCTGTGTAATGACATCCTTCAAACAGCGCTCCCGGTAATCGGTCAGGTACATGAAAACAGGAATACGGGTAGCAAACTTAATCAGCTTCTCCTGAATCTGTTTGCGCTTGGATTTGTACTCTTTTTCTTCTTCGCTCAGCTCTTTTTTCTCTTTTGGCGTGAGTTTTTCTGTACCCTCTTTCTTTGCCTTTTTTACGGCTTCGGACTTGTTAATAATGGTCTTTATATCCTCGTTCAGACTGCGGAAGCCTTCAATTTTCATCAGAGCATCCATCGCCGCTGGATTTGCCATCAAGCGGGAAAGGGTATCGTTATCTACATTGACAAGCAGTGCACTTTCCCAGCGTTTGGCAAGCAGGGTAGCAGATGTGCCTGCCATAGCGATGTCCAGAACCTCGCCTGCATCAATCTGCCGCATGGTGCTGCCATCGTAAGCGATGACCGGAAGAAAGTTGATAAACTCTGCCACTTTCTTTTCCGGGTTACCTTCGTCAATGTTCAGACGGCAGCTGTAATCGGAAATCTGCTTGAGCGCTCGGTCAAGAGCAAAGTCAAATACATAACATTCCTTTTTGACAATTTCCTTTTTGCCGCCGTCTGTCGTGATCTCCCACGGACTCTGCACCCGGAACGCTGCCTGAAAATAAGTTTCCGGACTGGACAGATTGCGCAGCATAAAAATGCCTGTCCACGGCTTGACTGTAACACCCGTTGTCAGCTTGCCGCAGGAGAGGGTGATCGTCTTGCTCTCCAATGGATCACGCATGGATTTTTGCACCGGCTCCAGAGCTGCCGCACCAATTCCAGCACCTGTACCGGCACAGACATTGATGGTGTAATCATGATAGAACGTATTCTGCTTCTGCATCAGCAGATTTTTCATCGCATAGCAGGAAGCTACATTGGGCAGGAACCAAAGTGTATGCTGCAAGACATTCAGCAAGCGCACATCAGCATACGGCATGGCGGGTTTTTTGGCTCCCAGCTTCAAATCATCCACGCTGGTTTCCAGATAAGCACCTCGAATCAGATCCAGCCACTTCTGCACCTCGTTTTCATAGACAAAGCAAGCGTCCGCACCTTTGCCTTTGGCTGAGAAAAACACATTCAGGTCAAACTCGTTGAACTCGCCCTGCATGGCGATCTGACGGATACTGTCCGGGATGCGGTAAGTCATCATCACCATGCGTGGCAGTGCAGCATAGGGATTTCGGTCACCCTGCCAATTTTCCTTTGCCCGCTGTTCATCCGAGTATGTCCAGTTGTAAATCTGATCCTCGATAAATTCACCGGAATTCAGCGCCCGAAACGGCGTACCGGACAGATACAGATAATACATGGTTGTGATGGGCAGAAACGTTTCATCGTAGGCATTGCCACGGTCATATTTATCCATATCCTCACTGTCGTAGCTGTCCTCGTCCTCCTGCTCAAACAGCTTTTTGGCTGTATCTTTCCATGCTCCGAAGTGGTATTCGTCAAAGATAACCAAATCCCAGTTGGTGGAATGTACCCACTCGTTTTTTGCCTTGATACCGCCGGTTTCTTTATTCACTCCCAAATAGTCCTGAAAAGAGCCAAAGCAGACGATGGGGCGGGATTTGTCCGCTGTTTCATAGGTCAGTTCTGTATTTCGGCTGATAAACTGCCAGCCTTCAAAATCAATGTGGCTGTTCAAATCCTCCTGCCATGCACTGACGACAGCAGGCTTGAATGTCAGAATCAGAATCCGCTTGAAGCCCATCCGCTTTGCCAGTTGGTAAGAGGCAAAGGTTTTGCCGAATCGCATTTTGCAGTTCCACAAAAACTTGGGGTAGCGTGTAGAGTCCTCCTCATAAGCGCTCTGAAAATAAGCGACGGTTTTATCCACAGCTTCCTGCTGTTCCGGGCGCATGGAGAAGCTGTTGACTCGATTCTCCACATTGGCAGTATGGTTTTTGACGGCCAGCACAGCCGCCCGAACATCATTTACCGTACAGCGAAACCATTCACCGCCCATACCTGTAATCTGCTTCCGTTTCAAAACACGATGAACATCATGGTCCGTGAACGAGGAGCCGTCCGGATACATGGCACTTTCCCGGTAGACAATGCGATAAGGAACGCTGCCATCCGGTCGTTTGGTGGGGTACTGCTGGGCAACTCGCTTGTCCACATCAATGGCGGTATAGCCCACCTTCAAAAGCCCTTGATACTGCGGGTTAGTGTCCTCGTAGGCGTAAATCATTGGGTGAGCATTGGGACGTTGCGGGAAGAAATCAGTTGCCATTGCCATCACCACCTAATTCCATTGGTTTAATCATACTTTCAATAAAAGCAATCTCATCATCTGTTAATCCGTATTTTTCGTAAAGTTCTTCATCTGTCCAAGGTTTTGAAAAATCTTGAACAGGGACAAATTCGTATCGATCTCTTGATAGATTGATTGACGACAAGGTCTGCAAAATTAAGAATCGAACAAATTTCGTGCGCAAATAGCTATAAAAGTTTTCGGATATTTCTCGTTCGCCCGACGGACAAGCAATGACATACGAATCCGTGCAAACTTCATTAGGCTTTAAAAGCTGACTTTTGGCAATTACTTTGTATTTTCCATCTTTGTCTGGTTCTCCTGCATGTTCACTTGTAACACGACTTATCATCACTTTATATTGTTTTATGAACTCTTTTCCTTGCGTAACAATACTTGGTTCTATATAGCTAACCCCGTTGCTGGAATATAATGCTAATGTATCAGATTTAAACTCAGAATTTCCTCGTGCATTTGTTGCAAGTCCAAATGGATTTCGAGAACTAACAATATCAACGACTGTTTTTTCCTTTTTGCTTTTCACCTTAGTAATAATATCTATAGCTTCATTGTAACGCACAAAAACTGGAAACTGGTTCAACGGACGCACTTGTGTATTTGACTGTCCATTTATCACATTCGTAATAGTGCAATTTGCTTGTTTATTTCGTTCCCAAAGGAAATAGCTTACTCCACCTCCAATACTGATGCCCGGGAAACAATCCTTTGCGTTCTGATAATCAACGAGATGAGTAATATGATTATCATTCAACATAGCTTCACGGAATTTATCCAGTCCCTTTCCTCCATTAAACCAGCGGGAAGGTGTAATCATTATTAAAAAACGAGGATTCAGTTTTTTTGCTTGTTCAACAAATAAATGATAAACAGGTTTTGCACTTGCACCATTGCCTCCGTCACTCATTTGATACGGCGGATTGCCGATTATCACATCAAATTTCATCTTGAATATCTCCTCCGGTTTGATCGTATGTATCCACTCATAGGCATGGGTTTCCAGCTCGTCCCCTCGATCATATTCGCTTTCAGATGCACCGCAAAACAGGCACTTGCCGTTCTGCCAGCGGTGCGGTATCCGCTTGTATCGGATGTTGCCGCTGGTGTCCTCAAAAAGCGTGATGGAATACTTACTGTTGGGATACTTGGAACAATACACACTTCTCCGGGAGAGAAGGCTGGTCAGCTCGGTGATTGCGATACCATACAGCTGCTTGTGAAAAATATGGTCGATGCGTTTCTGTAAATCCGGAATTTCCTCTTTCAAGCCCTCAATCAGGCGTTTGGCAATTTCCCGCAGGAACACCCCGGACTTACAGGCCGGGTCGAGAAATGTTGCGCTGCTGTCATGCCACAGTTCTTCCGGCAGCATATCCAGCATCCGATTTGCCACCTCCGGCGGTGTGAATACCTCATCGTTGGACAGATTCGCCAGACAGGTGAGGACATCCGGATTAAACATACTGCTATAAAAATCACTCATAATCCTGCACCCTCCTGTAGTCGGTCAACGGATATTCCTTGATGGGCGATGGGATAAATGCCTGAACTTCTTCGTCATACTCCCAGCCGATCATGAAAATATTCATCTGCTCCTCGTGTCCGTTCAGAAGCTCATCGAGTGCAAAATCACGGCGTTTCATCTGATTGCCTGTAACAAGGCTCCACTCTGCAAAAACAATAGGGGAACCGTCTGTTTGGAGCATGGTAAGTGCATCTCCGCACAGAATATTTTTGCGCAGGATAAACCGTATCGCCTCCCGGCACTGTTCATTTGCCTGGGCTTTGGCATTGGCGGTATATTCTTTGTTCCAGATGTCAAATAACCGCTGACGGCATTCCTCAGCGTTATCTTCCAAAATGTCAACTCCGTACAGGCTGGTCATTGCCAATACCGAGTACCGTTCATAATCAAAGGGGCTTTTCCCATAACGACTTTTTACCACTGTCAGCTTCCGGCGGAGAACTTCCGCAAGAAAATTCCCGTTTCCACAGGCAGGCTCCAAAAATCGGCTTTCTATTCGTTCTGTTTCCTGCTTTACAAGGTCGCACATAGCTTTTACTTCACGCTCGGCAGTGAATACCTCGCCGTGATCCGCCACACGCTGCCTTGATTTCACCTGTTGTTCTGCCATTTCTTTACACCTCATATATCCATGCGCTGACAGAAAGGCAACCACCTGCAAGATGGTGTACTTTTTCGCAGGGGCATTTTCAGGTGTTTGAAAATGAGCAAAAGAGCTTTTGTTCACAGGTTTTGTATGGAAAAAGCCTGTGTTCTGTGGTATCATTTTCGTATAGCTAAAAAACAGGCGATTTACAGAAAAGTACACAATCCTGTAAAAACACCTGTTTACAACAACTTAGCTTTTTCGTAAATCTCCGCACGATAGCGGAAGGTGGAAAGCGGCATCCCGCACAGCTTTGCGGCAGTTGTTCCGGTGATTCTTCCATTTCTCCATTGTTGGTATAGCTGGTGGAAGTTTTCCGGTAAAGGCTTTGGTGGGCGACCAAAGCGGACACCTCTTGCTTTGGCTGCGGCAATTCCTTCTGCTTGGCGCTGTCGGATATTGGTGCGCTCGTTTTCTGCCACAAAAGACAATACTTGCAGCACAATATCGCTGAGGAATGTCCCCATCAGGTCTTTTCCCCGACGTGTGTCCAACAGCGGCATATCCAGCACCACAATATCAATCCCTTTTTCCTTGGTCAAAATCCGCCATTGCTCCAGAATTTCAGAATAGTTACGCCCCAGACGGTCGATGCTCTTGATATAGAGCAGATCGTCTTTTTTCAGTTTCCGTACCATTTTCCGGTACTGCGGGCGTTCAAAATCCTTACCGGATTGCTTATCGATAAACAAATTTTTCTCTGGGATAGATAGGTCTTTCAGGGCAAGAATCTGCCTGTCCTCATTCTGCTCTCTGGTGCTGACACGGATATATCCATACAAATTTCCCATTGCTTTTTCCCTCCTTTCTCTCGACCGGGAAAACAGCTCCCGAACCGGATATTTTTCATCTTCTATGGTACTGGATACATTTACCCCTGAATAAACAGACTGTGAAAATGCCGGGTGCAGACCCGGCATTTTGCTGGCAGTTGCCCTGTAATCAGGCACTTTCCTTTTCTGTACGCAAAACCTGAAATCCATGCTGTTTGGCGTACTCTCTGGCAGCTGCCCGCCGTTCTTCACTGTACGGCGGGACAAGGCGGATGGACAGCCGAGACTTTTCGATCACATAGGTCACACTGCCCTCCGTGGTGCTGCGCTCCAGCCGGCATAGTAGCGGATACTTGCGGCTGAACTCTGCCAGTCTGCGTTTCAGATCGGCGTTGAAGGTGTAGATGCTGGCGGTGCTTTCCGCCTCGTTCCAGTTAATGATGGTTTCTTTCTCATACTTAGACAGCTTCATCATAAAAATCCTCCTCATATTCCATTTCACGGTTATGCTGTTTTCTCTTTTTCGTTCTCATGGAAATTGCCGCCGCTATCCATCCAATCAAAAAAGGCTTTCTTGCTGATTTTAATCAACCTGCCACTGCGCACCACAGGAAACCCCGGTGTGTGTACCAGCTCATAGGCGCTGGCTCTGGAAATCCCCATGATATGCTGAATATCCGTAACATCCAAAATCAGGGGCAGAGCGTCATAGTCGTTCCATTTTGTTTTTTCTTTCATATCGGTGTTCCTCCTTTATTTGAATTGATTGATATTTCATTTTCCGCATATTTGCCGTTCTACCTGTCCCGTTTCCTTCATGCTGCCCTGCTCGACATACATGAGTCACCGATTTCTCGATGCGCTCGCCCTCCGTTTTAGGAGAGATCATGGCGGTTTATCTCGGCTCAGACGGTCATTTAGTTGTCAAGGTACACGATGGAACGAAATCACCATCTGATGTCATCATATCGCCATAAACTTGACAAAACAATAGTTTTGCAGTACCATGAGTGTAACGGATATAACTGAATTACAAAATTACCATAATGCAAGATGAGGGAATTGTATGGACTTTGAATTTGTGCGGCACGAACCGCTTTATGACCGTATTCTGCTGGTGCTGACGCTGGACAGACAGAAAATGAAAGAGCGTATTTTGATTGGAGAAGAACTGCAAATCCGGTTTCGTTTACAGGGATATGACGATGCCGAGGTGCTATGTGATGTTACACGCCCTTTGGGAACTATGTTTTCAACCTTTGAACATGATCCAGACGGTGAATGGAATCGCCTCGGTTTTATACCACTGAGAGAATCGCTTCACTCTAACCGATGGAAGCAGCCAGAACTGGAACAGGTGTCCGGTGATTTTCTGGCAAAAAAATATCTCACCGGTGATCCGGTGAGAATGTATGTGGCACTTCGTATCTGGAATGAATATTTAAAGGCAAGAGAACCAAGAGATCGGGAGTCTGCCTGTGAGCGTTTTATCGGGAAAATGAATAGCTTCACTGCTCTATTTATGGGGAATCCACCTCTTGACTTTGATGAGGATACAGGAAAGCCAAAACGGATGAATATTTCCACGCATATTTATGGTTCTGTACCGCAGGAAGATACCCGGCTTGACCTCTGGTATCCGGACAGCAAACGGAAAATGGAGTGTGTTGCTGCCTATTCATCCCTGTATCCGCTGATGATCTATTATCTGAATCGCCTGAATGATTGGGGACTTTATTTCCGGAAATGCAAAATCTGTGGAAAAGTATTTCTTGCCAAAAGCCAGCGATATGAGCTGTGCAGCGATAAGTGTCGCAAAAAACAGTCCCTCCAAAACAAGCGTGAGTTTGATGAACGAGCCAGAGAAAACAATTATGATCTGCTTTACAAAAATGAGTGCCAGAACTGGCGAAACAAAATCAATAAGGCAAAGAAAACTTCTGGTTTTCCTTCTAAGCGTCTGGAAGAAATGCTGGCTGCTTTTGAATCCTTCAAAAAGGAAGCCTTGCAGCGCAAACAGGCTGTAAAAAGAAAAACAGCCAGCCCAAAGGAATTTTCGGACTGGCTGCTCCGGCAGAATAATATTATTGTGGAACTGGCTGAATCAAAAAACTGACACTTCAGCAGTAAATCATTTCAGAACGAATAATTTCTTCTGCCCGGTTGCGAATGCTATTCATTGCCCTGACCCACGCCATCTGATCACGAGTTTTCAATTCCTCCGTAATTCCTTCAGTTTCTTTCATCTGGGCAATAATACAATCCAGCCGGTTCTGTGCCTGCTCATTCAAATCTGCCAGATATGTCCATAGTTTGCCAGACAAAATCAAGTCATTATACCGGGCTGGATGATACAGTTCCAGATAGGCTTTGTGCATACGCCCCCAAATCCCAATGAGGCGGTTTTCTTCCGGTAACTGTAAGTCCGGAATGTAATAGTCACCAACCAGCGTATAGCTGATGCCGTTTTGACAGGTTTTCTTCGGTAAGTGTTCCATAAGCGACCTCCTGTATTCGATTTTTCTCCGAATCCAGCTGATCGTGTCCCTGTTCATGTCAAATTCAAGGCAGCTGAACTCTTCATCAACAAGTATGGCACATCTCGTGCCACGTTTTCGGAATACTCTTCCATACGGGACAACAGCAGCAGATTTTTCGTCAGACCATCCAGTCTTCCTACCTGTTCTCTGATATTGCGGCTCCATTTGCTCTCGCCCTGATAAAGCTCCATGGCTTCGGTATTTGACAAAATAATGGCCAACGGTGTCTTTAATTCATGCCCCGCATCGGTGATAAACTGTCTCTGTTTTTCCATGCTTTCGGCAATGGGTTCTATGGCCTTGCTGGAGAGTCTGCGGACGAACAGGTACATTCCCGCCAGACACACCACGCCCAGTCCCACCGACAGGGCAAACACCCGCAGACAGCTCAATTCTTCCCTCTGAGGATCCAGAAAGACGATGTCTGTTATCCCCTGTCCTGTGGTGTCCGGATGAGCCAGATAGAGGTAGCCGGAGTTTCTTCCGGTACTCTGAGACATGGGATCCCGCATGGCTGTTTTCGTGTCAGTCTCTTTGCCGGACAGATTTCCGGAATTGCCTGCATCCGGGATACTTCCACTGTTCCCCGGTGCATTTTCCTCCGGTATGGCTTCATTTGCTTTAGGGGCTTGCGGGAGTGGCCTCTCCACATCCTGTTCTCCGGGCGCTGCCGGAATGTTTTCCTGTCCTACCGTATCTATGGAATATTTTTCATACACTTTCAGTGCATAAGATGCCGCCTGTTCCTCGTCCACCCCGGTCACATGGGTAACATCTGTAGAAACCACACTTCCGCTTCCATCTATCTGCACCAGAAAATAGGCGGTATTCACCAGATCATTGTCCGGCTTGTCCACCCGGTCCGCCACCATTTGCAGCGTATCCTTCAGATCCCGCTGTACCATTCCCAGATTGATGAAATTAATGGCCCCCAGTAAAAGTACCAGCAGAACTGTCACTGCCAGCATTGCCGTCCGAATAAATTTTTTACGCAGGACCTTAATCATGGCAATCCTCCTTATCCAGCCGATAGCCTACACCACGCTTTGCCTGGATCGTCACTTTGGACTGCAATGCGGTGAAACGCTTCCTCAGGTAGGACAAATAGACCCATACCACGCCGGGCTCCGCTTCGGTATCGTACCCCCATACCTTCGTCAGCAGTTCCTCCGTGGACAAGTAGCCATCCTGATGCAGCATCAGCGCTTCCATCATCCGGTATTCCAATTTCGGGAGAACCACACTGTCTGTGGGAGAACTCAGGGTATAGTCCTGCTGGTTCAATGTCAGATCCCCGCAGGTCAGCACGTTGGGCGTATATTCCTCCCTCCGGCGCAGCATGGCACGGACTCTCGCCAGCAGTTCCTTCATGGCAAAGGGCTTCGGCAGATAGTCGTCCGCTCCAAGATCCAACCCGGTAACGCGGTCTTCGACCTCCGCTTTGGCAGTCAACAGCATGATCGGTGTCCGGCTGCCCTCCTGCCGCAGCTTCTGTAGCACTTCCAGTCCACTCATTCCCGGCATCATAACATCCAGAATGATACCATCGTAGTGTTCCGCTTTGGCATAGTCGTAAGCGTCTGTACCGTTGTCCACCGCATCTACCTGATATTTGTAATAAGTAAGAATATCCACCACTGCTTCGGACAGACCGGGCTCATCCTCTGCATACAATAGTTTCATTGTGTTCCTCCGAAATTATTCCATAATGGAATACTGCATCCACTCGTATAACAGCTTCGTGCCCTCCATGATCTCGGGCGGAAGCAGCGCGCGGGCCACCAGCTTTAATTCATCGGATTCAATGTCTGTTCTGCGAAGATGGGCATAATCGCCGTCAATGCTTTCTACGATGTATTCAAAACGATTCATAGGGGTATACCTCTTTCTTTGATGTGTTTGAGATAAGTTTAAGAGGTTTTTGGGGGAGAGTCAAGGGGATCTGACGTAGCAGCGTCTTATCGCATAAATTGCTTCGCAATTCATGCGATATCCGCTGGACTTCGCCATATCCGCACTAAAAAAGGAGCGCACTATTGCAAGCTAGCTTGCATAGTGTGCTCCCTTTTTAGCACGGCTGCGTCGAAGCGGTCCTGACGCTTACATCATTCCGCCCATGCCTGCGCCGCCGGCGGGCATTGCGGGGGTGTCTTCTTTGATATTAGCTACAACGCTTTCGGTAGTAAGTAGTGTGCTTGCTACGCTGGTAGCGTTCTGCAGAGCGCTTCTGGTAACCTTAGCGGGATCCAGGATGCCTGCGCTTACCATATCTACATATTCCTCTTTCAGAGCATCGAAACCGACACCGACCTCAGACTCACGTACCTTGTTGATGATAACGCTGCCTTCCAGTCCTGCGTTTGCTGCGATGTGATACAGAGGTGCTTCCAGTGCTTTCAGGACAATGCCTGCACCGGTCTTCTCATCACCTTCCAGACTTGCTGCCAGTTTGGCAACTTCCTTGGATGCATGAATGTATGCGGAACCGCCACCACAGATGATACCTTCCTCTACGGCTGCTCTGGTAGCTGCCAGAGCATCTTCCAGACGAAGCTTAGCTTCCTTCATCTCGGTCTCGGTAGCAGCACCTACACGGATAACTGCAACACCACCGGACAGCTTAGCCAGTCTCTCCTGTAATTTCTCTCTGTCGAAATCAGAAGTGGTCTCTCCGATCTGCTTCTTGATCTGTGCGATTCTGGACTGTAATGCTTCCTTATCGCCTTCACCGTCTACGATCACGGTGTTCTCTTTCTGTACCTTAACGGATTTTGCACGACCCAGCATATCCATTGTGGTATCTTTCAGTTCATAACCAAGCTCGGAGCTGATCACGGTACCACCGGTCAGGATTGCGATATCCTCCAGCATAGCTTTTCTTCTGTCACCATAGCCGGGAGCCTTAACAGCTACTACGTTGAAAGTACCACGAAGCTTGTTAACGATCAGGGTGGTCAGTGCCTCGCCCTCTACATCCTCAGCGATGATCAGCAGCTTAGCGCCGGACTGAACGATCTGCTCTAACAGAGGCAGGATCTCCTGAATGTTGGAGATCTTCTTGTCAGTGATCAGGATATAAGGGTTATCCAGAACAGCTTCCATCTTATCCATATCGGTTGCCATGTAAGCGGAAATATAACCTCTGTCGAACTGCATACCTTCTACCAGATCCAGTTCGGTCTGCATGGTCTTGGACTCTTCAATGGTGATAACACCGTTGTTGCTTACCTTCTCCATAGCATCTGCAACCAGCTGTCCTACAGCCTCATCCCCTGCGGAGATTGCAGCTACTCTTGCGATGTGCTCCTTGCCGTTTACTTTCTGGCTCATCTTACCGATGGCTTCTACTGCACATGCGGTTGCTTTCTTCATACCTTTTCTCAGGATGATGGGGTTAGCACCTGCTGCCAGGTTCTTCATCCCTGCATTTACCATAGCCTGTGCCAGAACGGTTGCGGTGGTAGTACCATCACCGGCTACATCGTTGGTCTTGGTAGCTACTTCCTTTACCAGCTGTGCACCCATGTTCTCGAATGCATCTTCCAGCTCGATCTCTTTTGCAATGGTAACACCATCGTTGGTGATCAGGGGTGCGCCGAAGGACTTATCCAGTACTACGTTTCTTCCTTTGGGTCCTAAGGTTACTCTTACGGTATCTGCCAGCTGGTTTACACCAGCCTCTAATGCTGCACGGGCTTCTGCGCCGTATTTAATCTCTTTTGCCATAATAATCAGCCTCCAATTTATTTGTTCTTAGTCTTAATTTCTTTTTAGGTTTGCAATTACTGAATGATTGCAAGGATGTCGCTCTGCTTTACGATGATGTACTCTTCATCATCCAGCTTTACTTCGGTTCCTGAGTATTTGGAATAGATGACCTGATCGCCAACCTTAACTTCCATCTTTACTTCCTTACCGTCTACGACACCGCCGGGGCCGACAGCAACAACTTCTGCCTGCTGGGGCTTTTCCTTATTCTGACCGGGGAGCACGATACCGGACTTGGTAGTCTCCTCTGCAACTAACTGTTTTAATACTACTCTGTCACCTAAAGGTTTCAAACTCATGACAACTGCCTCCTTATAACTATTTAAATATCATATTACTCTTTTTCATTTGTTAGCACTCATTTTTATCGAGTGCTAATTTCTATAGTTTATATTAGTTTTATATGCCGAGTTTTTCAAACGCATTCACCGTTATTTAAATAACTATTTCTTTTATTTTCTCGTTTTATCTCAGTTTTTCTAATGTTTTTATATTACATGTGTAAAAATGCGATTTAATATTTCGTTTATAATTCTGAAAATCCATATCCGGTTCATCCCTTGCAAACTCCTGTGCAGACATAAAGCTATACCGGTTACATCGTATAAGCAAAAAGCAGCCGGGGATCTTATCATTATCCCAAGCTGCTTCTGTTCCGCTCTGTATTTACTTTCCCGTCCTATGCGTTCTTGGATTCCTCATGCCATTTCTGCCACTTCTTCTTATAAATAAAGTAGCAGGGGATTCCTACGAATACCATTCCGCCTAAGATATTGCCGATGGTAACGGGAATAAAGTTGTTCAGGCTGTGCAGTACTGTCAGTCCCTGGATCTGCTCTGCGGTCAGGCCGTATGCTTCCTGTGCCTTTGCAACATACGCGGGATTCTGTGCAGCCATCATGCCTACGGGAATGTAGAACATATTTGCAACACAGTGCTCGAAACCGCCGACTACGAAGGCCATGATCGGGAAGAAGATCGCCCAGATCTTACCGACGATATCCGTAGCTGCCGCTGCCATCAGGATCGCAATACATACCAGAATGTTACACAGGATACCGGAGGTAATTCCTTTCAGCGGAGAAATGCCTACCTTGCCGACTGCCACTTTGATGGCATAAGCCCCCAGCAATCCGCCGGTGTAGTCCAGATTTCCGGAAAAGTAGATCAGGGTATCAATGATCAGCGCGCCGATCAGGTTGCTGAAATATACCACGATCAGATTGCGGATACATTCGAACCAGGTCACCTTTTTGCCTACCACGTCCATGACGATCAGGCAGTTGCCGGTGAAAAGTTCTCCACCTACAAATACAATGATCATCAGTCCCACAGGGAAGATGATACCGGCTACGAATCGGGCCAGACCTACGTTGTCAATAGCATGCGCCGCAGTACTGCTGGTAGCTCCGCCCAGTGCAATGAAAGCACCTGCCATAATGCCTAACAGGATCATCTTGCCCAGAGGAAGATGTGCCTTGCCCTCTCCGGCCTTCATGTTATTATCAATGATTTCTGCCGGGGTATTAAAATGCTGTTCCATATTTTCCCTCATTTCCGTACAGCCCTTATCTGCCGTACTTTCTCATACTCATTTACTACCTATATTACACGAAATCTGCGGCGGGAATCAAGCTTTTCCCCCTATGTATCTGATTATATACATTTCCTCTCACCGTTTTTGTCATAACACAATCTTTTTTTGTAAAATTTATGCAAAAAAATAGTAGACAAAAGCCGAAATGTGTAATATACTTAGGATGTTCGGCGAGAGCCGAACCGCTTATATAAGTAGATTTCCGGAAGAATTCCCCTTTTACACAATTAAAGTGGCTGCAGGTTTCCCGCCTGCGGCTGCTTTAATTGTGTTATAAGATATTCTTTGTGGTTTTCCCCGGAATTGCAAAAGTTTTTGCAAAAATTTAAAATTTTCACTTGCTAAATGATAAACATCTATGCTATAATAGCTTTCGTCAGTGATTCAGCTGATACAATTTCATAGGGGAATAGTACAGCGGTAGTGCGGCGGTCTCCAAAACCGTTAACGGGGGTTCGATCCCCTCTTCCCCTGCTTTCAAAAGTCGATGTTATCGGCTTTTTTTATTTTCTGTTTTGGTAACACTTTTTACCTCACCATGGCGCGATCTGAAGAATCACGCCATGATGGGGTGTTATTTTAATGTGAATTAACAGGAATGTTTTTCATCATGATATTGAACATACGTTCGATTTATGTTATACTGTATTTGTGTAATCGAACAGAAAGCGGATGCGATTTTCCGATTGTTAGATGCCCTCTAGTCTTACAAAGGAGGGTGATGCCCATGAATACGATGGAAGTACTTACTCTGTTGTTAGTTGTCTTTGCAGCTTTATCATACATTGACAGACATGGTGACGATAATAACAAAAAGAAATAGCATCCCCTCGCCAAAGTAGATGCTATTTCTTTTCTAGTATTTTACTGAGGGCAAATCGGAATTTTCACCTCCGACTTACTTTCTAAATAGATTATACACCAAGAGGGATTGAGAAATCAATCCCTCTTACTTTTTTATTTCTCAAATCTCCTCTTTCTCCGCATCCGGCGCAATCACCGCCCCAATAGCGGTAGCATAATCGGAGTACTCCGGAATAGTGACCTTCACATCCCACAGGCTCTTGAAGTCTTCGATGATCTGGCGGCACTCGAAGAATTTGGTCAGACCGCCGATGAGGATATAATCCTTGATGCCGGTGTTCCGGGAGGCCAGGATTCCGGCCTGGCAGATGTTCTCGATGACCATATGGACGATACCAGCCGCGATGTCTTCGGGCTTGGACTGGGCATCCGCTTTGCCGAAGTTGGACGCAGTCACGTCCAGGTTCAGGCCGGGGAGCTTTTCCTTGGCCAGATCGCCGATCCGCAGGTCGATCTTTGCCACATCACCTTTCCGGGACAGAGGGACGATCTCATGGATGTCCCCGGTATTCAGTATGATCGAGGACAGTCCGCAGATGGTTCCGCCACCGAGGCCGACACCACCTAAATGCTTCATCTCATTCTCCGTCACCTTGACGAAAAAGCTTCCGGTTCCCATACTGATAACGATAACTTCCTTTTTATCCGTCAGATAATAGCCTCCGGTTCCTGTGGCAACGAATTCATCTACCTTATAGGTCGGACGATCGTATACCGCTTTCTCCACATATTTGCTTCCCACGCCGGTGATATAGACACCTTCCACATCTAAAAGCTGCAGATTATTCTCATACAGATATCTTCCGAAAGCACCGTAGAGGGATGCCACCTGGCTGTCTGCCTTGACTGCCATGGGCGGAAGCATATGTTCTCCTTCAAAAGCTACGATCTTGGTGGTACTGCTGCCGATATCAATTCCTATTCTTACGGCCATATCTTTGTCCTCCTCATAATGAAATGCTAAAAAGCTTCTTTAGAACAATCGGTCCATGGCATCCTGCACGGAGCTGACGCCGATGACACGGATTTTGCTTCCTTTTTTGCACTCTTCCAGTGACACGTAGGGCACCACGCATTCCTCGAAGCCCAGTTTCTCCGCCTCCGCCACACGCTGTTTTGCCATGCTGACCGCGCGGACTTCGCCGCTTAATCCCACTTCTCCAAAAGCTACCATTTTCGGATTCAATGCCTTATTCCGGAAGCTGGACAGAATCGCCAGCACGATTCCCAGATCAATGGCCGGCTCCTGGATCTTGATACCTCCCGTAATATTCACGTAGGCATCGCAGGAGGACAGCTGCACTCCCGATCTCTTCTCCAATACCGCCATCAGCAGGTTCACACGGTTGAAATCCGTACCGGTGGTCTGTCTTCTGGGGATGCCGAAATTACTGTGGCACACCAGTGCCTGCAATTCGATCAGAAGCGGTCTGGTGCCCTCCATGGTACACGCCACCACAGAGCCGCTGGCATTCTCCGGCCGTCCGTTCAGCATATATTCCGAAGGATTCTTGACCTCTGCCAGTCCCGTTTCCCGCATCTCGAAAACACCGATCTCGTTCGTAGATCCAAACCGGTTCTTCACCCCCCGCAGAATACGGTAGGACGCATGTCTGTCCCCTTCAAAATAAAGAACGGTATCCACCATATGTTCCAGCACTCTGGGACCTGCCACCGTACCTTCCTTGGTCACATGGCCTACAATGAAGATTGAGATTCCCAGTCCCTTTGCCAGCTGCAGCAAAATACCGGTGGATTCCCGCACCTGAGACACGCTTCCCGGCGCCGCCGACACGTTCTCGTTGTACATGGTCTGTATGGAGTCGATGATCACGACCTCCGGCTTGCTCTTGCGGATCACTTCACTGATGATATCCAGATTCGTCTCACACAGTAGCAGCATATGCTCCGAAAAAGCCCCCAGACGGTCCGCCCGCATCTTGATCTGTACCTTGGATTCCTCACCGGAAATATACAATACTTTATGTCCCGCCGTGGATAAGTTATGGCAGACCTGCAATAACAGTGTGGATTTACCGATACCGGGGTCTCCGCCTACCAGCGTCAGAGATCCCTGCACAATGCCGCCTCCCAGCACCCGGTCCAGTTCCTTAATTCCGGTGAGAGTCTTATTTTCCTCCCGGATAGCGATCTCCGACAGCACACAGGGCTCCGAAGCCTCTCTCCTGTCTCTCTTTGCACCGTTTCCGGTATTTTTCAATTCCGTTTTATCTATCGTCTCTTCCACGAAAGTATTCCACTCTCTGCAGCCGGGACATTGTCCCAGCCATTTCGTGGATTCATAGCCACAGTTCTGACAGAAAAATACAGTGGCCGTCTTTCCTTTTGCCATGCTCTCTCCTCAATCATTGTAATACCTATTCAGCCCCCGCAAAACCGCCTCCGGAAACTCTGAATATTTAAAAAAAGCCCAGTCACGAAGTACTACAATATCCTCCGTGCCTGGACTCCTTTGCAGTGCGTCCTTACGCCTCTACGATCTTAACAGGTACTTCACCTGCTGCTTCCAGTTCTACGCTCAGGCTCAGTTTGCCGCCAAGTCCGGTTTTCATGGTTCCTACGTTCTTACCGTCGATAAATACTTCGTACTCGGTATCGTCCTTCAGTCCTACAGTGATCTGGGAATCCTCGTCACCTTCTACGATGAACTCCACACTGTTGTCAGCTTCCTTGAACTCCAGTACACTGGTTCCGGGAACAGATTCATATAAAAACATGCCGTTCTTTTCCAGCTTTGTCATCTCATTGTAGGTCTTAACCTTCAGCAGATCTCCTGCATGCTCATAATCTTCCACTTTTGCCTTCTTGGCCAGCTTGTGATTACCAAAACTGATAGATCCGTCTGCTTCACTGCGAAGTATTTCTTCCACTACTGCCATCTGTCTGTCCTCCTGAAAGTAACTGCATCCGCAATACATCTTTCTCTTTCGTTCTTTGCGAATGGGGTTTGAATAGTTACAGTATAATATATCTCACCCTGTTTTTCTACAAAAAGTTTTATTTATTTTGTAACTATTCAGAGTCATGTAAATTGTGTCATAGGTACGTCGAATGCTTGCATTCGTAAGAACCTTTGACGTAATTTATAGGACGAAGTAACCTCAATGAGCAAAAGGAACGCTCTGCAAGAGCGATTTTGCAAATTGAGTGACTGAATAGTTACAAATACTTAATTTTTCACGGTAAATACAACTTTTCCATCCTTGAATCCGGCGGATACCTTATCTCCCGGTACCACCTTTTTCTGCAGGATCTCCTCTGCCAGAGCATCCTCTACCACGGACTGGATCGCACGCTTCAAGGGTCTTGCTCCCATCTTGTTATCCGCATATTTGGATACCAGATGCTCCTTCAGCGCTGCTGTGATGGTCAGATGGATCCCCAACTGATCCTCACATCTCTTGTACAGATTGGATGCCAGAAGATTCACGATCTCCTTCATGTTCTCATTGTTCAGCTGGTGGAACACGATAATATCATCAATACGGTTGATAAATTCCGGCTTGAAGCTGCGCTTTACTTCTTCCATGACATTGGATTTCATCTTCTCGTAATCCTTTGCCTCGCTCTTCTCTGTGGCAAATCCCAGATTCTTGGGATCCACGATACGCTGTGCACCCGCATTGGAAGTCATGATCAGCACAGTGTTCTTGAAGCTGACCTTGCGTCCCTTGGAGTCCGTGATATGACCGTCATCCAGTACCTGCAAAAGAACATTAAATACATCCGGATGCGCTTTCTCGATCTCGTCAAACAGAACAACAGAGTAGGGATTACGGCGAACCTTCTCGCTCAGCTGTCCGCCTTCTTCAAAGCCTACATATCCCGGCGGTGATCCGATCATCTTGGAGACCGAATGGCCTTCCATGTATTCGGACATATCAACACGGATCATGGCATCTTCAGAGCCGAACATAGCTTCTGCCAATGCCTTGGACAGTTCCGTCTTACCAACACCGGTAGGACCTAAGAACAGGAAGGAGCCGATGGGACGGTTTGGATCCTTCAGACCCACACGGCCTCTGCGCATGGCCCTGGCCACTGCGGTCACTGCTTCCTCCTGGCCGATGACACGCTTATGCAGCGTCTTCTCCAGTTTTAACAGTCGTTCGCTCTCTTTTTCCGCCAGCTTCTGTACGGGGATCTTGGTCCACTGGGCAACGACCTCGGCGATCTCATTCTCACCGATACTGATAACATTGCCCGCTTCCTGTTTCTCCCGCTTTTTCATCAGGCGGTCATATTTTTTCACCAGCGCATCCTGCTGCTTCTTGATCTCTGCCATCTGGTCAAATGCTTCCATGCGGATAGCTCTCTCCATCTCCTGATCCATCTCGTGGATACGGTCAGCGATCTCCTTCGCTTTATCCGGGGCATCCAATGCACTCAGTCTTGCGCTTGCCGAAGCTTCATCGATCAGATCGATGGCCTTATCCGGCAGATTTCTGTCATTGATATAACGGCTGGACAATCTGACAGCAGCCTCAATGGCCTCCGGGGTGATCTGCACATGGTGATGATCCTCATATTTTCCTTTGATGCCCTCCAGAATACGGACCGCCTCTTCCTCTGTAGGTTCTTCCACAGTCACCGGCTGGAATCTGCGCTCCAGAGCCGCATCCTTCTCAATATACTTGCGGTATTCCGCAATGGTGGTGGCACCAATCAGCTGGATCTCTCCACGGGCCAGGGAAGGCTTCATGATATTGGACGCGTCAATGGCGCCTTCCGCACCTCCGGCACCAATGATCGTATGAAGTTCATCCAGGAATAAAATAATATTCCCGTCCTCCGTCACTTCCTTCAATACCTTCTTGATACGTTCCTCGAACTCGCCACGGTACTTACTTCCTGCCACCATTCCCGACAAATCTAGTGTCAGTACTCTCTTATTCTGCACGGTAAAAGGTACGTCTCCTGCCACAATGCGGGCTGCCAGACCTTCTACCACGGCGGTCTTACCTACACCGGGTTCTCCGACGAGACAGGGATTGTTCTTCGTGCGGCGACTTAAGATCTGCACTACTCTGCGGATCTCTTCTTCTCTGCCTACCACAGGATCCAATTTTCCTTCTCTGGCCAGAGCCGTCAGGTCTCTGCTGTATTGTTCCAGTGTAGACTGCTTCGCCTTGCGGTCTCCCTTTTTCCCCAGATCTTCCTTGTACAGATTGCCGTCCTGTCCGATGGCGATCAGGGTATCTACATAGATCTTCTGCACATTGGCTCCCAACGTGTTCAGCAGACGCACAGCAACATTCTCGCCCTCTTTGATCAGTGCAAGAAGCAGATGCTCCGTGCCGGTCTGCTTCTGTCCGAAACGGGCAGCCTGGCGGTGTGCCTCTTCCAGAATCCGGGCAGCTCTGGGAGAATATCCCTCTTTGTCCTTCACGGCCACACCGTTTTCAAAGGCGATCAGATCCCGGATCATTTCCATGACCTGATCCACTTCTACTCCGTTATCCGCCAACACTTTTGCGGCTACACCGGTATCTTCCTTCAGGAGTCCCACCAGAATGTGTTCGGTCCCGATATAGCCCTGTTTCAGGCCTCTGGCACATCTGCCGGCCTGGGCAAGCGCATTCTGCGCTTTATCCGTAAACTGTGACTGCATCAATTCAGTCCTCCATATTCTTCATAAATTTCATCAATCAATTCATGTACTTCCTGCCTGGAAATATTTTTGCAGCTGCTCTTAGCAAGTATTACCTGCAGTTCCTTCCGCAATTCATCCACCGCACGCATACGGTCCACATCCAGAGCGATCACGGCTCCCTTTCGCCTGTCGACCTTGACATAGCCCTCCTGCTTCAGAACCGTATAGGCCTTATTTACAGTATGCATATTGATCCCGATGGTATCCGCCAGCTGCCGTACACTCGGCAGGGAATCTCCCTCATGAAACTGTGACGTGGCAATTCCCATGATGATCTGATTGCGCAGTTGCATATAGAGCGCTTCATCACTGTTGAAATCTATCTCTATTATCATCAAAATCACTCCCTTCCCACTGTCACCGATTGTTATACGTCTATTATAACAGTGAGGGCGGTGCTGTCAACTGCAGACCGGGAAAGTTTATCAAAATTTTAAAAAGAAAGCGGCATCCCACTCTCGTAAGATGCCGTTTCCGGTCTTTTTATTCCTATTGTTCTTCGTCGCCGTCCCAGTTCAGGAATTCGAATTCGAACTCGTCATCATCGGACATGAAGTTCTTGGACTTCCAGCCGGGATCCTGCGGATTACCGTTATTCTGTGCCGGTTTTACCGGTCTGTCTACTTGCGGTGCCGGTCTTCCGGTCTGGGGTGCTGCAGGTCTGGTTCCCTGCGGTGCCGGTCTTCCGGCCTGGGGTGCCGTAGGTCTGGCTCCCTGTGTCGCGAGTCTTGCCTGCTGGCCTGCCGGTCTCTGTCCCTGCACCGGTCTGCCGCCCTGTCCGGTGGGCTTTCCTGCGGGACGTCTCTCTGCTCCCACTTCATGCATCACTTTCTGGCCACCCTGGGTTCTGCCGCCCTGAGGTGCCGGTCTTCCACCCTGACCTCTGCCGGTCTGGGGTCTGTCCACTCTTCTTCTGCGAAGTGCTGCTTCCTCCGCATCAGAGAAATCAGCCGCATCCGTCATATCCTTGATCTTGAAGATCAGCAGAGTGACTGCTGCCGCCGCTGCCACCAGAAGAATGACAAGAATAATGATCACGACCTTCTGACTGGTGATCTTCTTCTGATTGGTCTCAAACTGCGCATTGATCTCAGTAATCTGGTCAATAGAGCTGAACAGATCATCGATCTTGTATTGTTTCTGTCCTACCATATCTAACAGATACCATGCATCTCCCTGCAACTGGGTATCCCAGTCCTTGGAAGTGGTCTGTGTATCCTCGGCGGGCTGTTCTTCCGAAGGCTGTTCTTCCGCAGGCTGCTCTGTGGAAGGTGCCTGCAGTTCTCCGGATAACGCCACATAATCGGAACGGATAAATCCGGTCACTTCGGTATTGTTGGCGATGAAATTCACCTGATACCAGGTATTGCCGTCCGTACCGGTAGCCTGTCCGGTGACGGTCAGAGCCATTCCGTTCTCTGCTGTGGTTACGATCTGGCTCGTGGTAGATGCATTGCTGCGCACACGCACCGACTGTCCGCCCGTCACGGTAGCACTTACAGGCTCCACCGCTGTGACATCCACCGGTGTTTCATTCACTGCCGGAGCCGGTGTTGCTGTGGTAGTCGTCGTTGTAGTTGTCGTGGTGGTCGTAGTTGAAGAAGACGGCGGGGTAGATCCGTCGGTAATGCTTACCAGATCGGAACGAATATATCCCAGCGTATTCGCATCCACATATACCTCATACCAGGTATAGCCATCCGCTCCCTTGGTCTGGCTCTTGATGGAAATGGTCTTATCCTTTGCCGCACTGCCGATGACTTCACTGGAAGAATCCGCACTCTTACGGATCTTTGCACTGGATGCTGTTACCTTGGCTGCGCTTTCCGCATGGCTGACAAACGCCAGATTCTCGGCAAAAAGTCCTGCTCCCAGCACAAGCACCAATGCAAGCATTCCCCAGAAAGCCTTGAATTTACTTGTTCTCTGTACTGTCTTTTTCATCTGCAACTCCTTCTGTATCCTGACATGTCTTACGCTTCATCGATTGCCTTGCCAATGTCATGACGCATGTATTTGTTCTCGAAGGTGATCCATTCCGTTGCCGCATAGGCATTGGCACGGGCCTCCTTCAGGGTAGCTCCCTTGGCTGTCACTCCCAGAACACGTCCGCCGTTTGTCACGATTCCCTTGTCTGTGAGCTTCGTTCCCGCATGGAAACAATAATAGCCGTCTTTTCCGTTGAACTTCTCCAGTCCGTTTATCACATAACCCTTCTCATAGGATACCGGATAGCCATCACTGGCCAGAACCACACAGACTGCAGCATTGTCTTCAAACTGCAGATCGATCTGATCCAGAGTACCGTCCACACAAGCCTCCATGACCTCGATAATATCGTTCTTCATGCGGGGCAGTACCACCTGTGCCTCCGGGTCACCGAATCTTGCATTGTACTCCAGTACTTTGGGGCCGTTCGGTGTCAGCATCAGTCCGAAGAAAATAACGCCTTTGAAAGGTCTGCCTTCCGCTGCCATGGCATCCACCGTAGCCTGGTAAATATATTTCTTGCAGAATGCATCCACTTCTTCGGTATAGAACGGGCTGGGAGAAAAGGTTCCCATACCGCCGGTATTCAGTCCCTGATCGCCGTCCTTCGCTCTCTTGTGATCCTGTGCAGAAGTCATGATCCGGATGGTCTTGCCATCTACAAAGGAAAGTACACTGACTTCTCTTCCGGTCATAAACTCTTCGATGACCATACGATTACCAGCCGCACCGAATTTCTTGTCCAGCATGATCTCATCCACGCCTGCCAGAGCTTCCTCCAACGTATTGCAGATCAGTACGCCTTTTCCCAGTGCCAGGCCATCTGCCTTCAGCACGATAGGGAAACTTGCCTGCTCCTTCAGATATTTGATGGCATCCTCCGCATTATCGAAATTCTCATAGGCTGCGGTAGGAATATTATATTTTTTCATAAGATCCTTGGAAAAAGCCTTGCTGCCCTCCAGGATTGCTGCATTTTTACGGGGTCCGAAAGCACGCAGGCCCTCTGCCTCCAGTGCATCTACCAGTCCGCCTACCAGAGGATCGTCCATACCTACGATGGTCAGGTCAATGGCCTGTTCCTTCGCAAAAGCAACGATCTTGTCAAATTCCATGGCTCCGATGGGAACACATTCTGCGATCTGACCGATTCCGGCATTGCCCGGAGCACAATAGATCTTATCTACCTTAGGACTCTTTGCAACACAGGTTGCAATGGCATGCTCTCTGCCACCGCCACCTACGATCAATACTTTCATACCCATATTATGTTTCTCCTTATTCCGTAACTATTCACCCCCATTCGCAAAACCGCCTCTGCGAGGCTTTCCTGAATAACATGTTTGTATGCTATTTGCTCATGGTGATTACTTCGCCCATTGGCTCTGAATAGTTACTCATTTGTTATGCTTTACTTTGCCGTCTACGACGCAGATCCGTCCGTTGGCAATGTCATCCACCGCCTGAGGCAGAAGCAGCCACTCAGCCTGTTCCATGACACGTCTCTGTAAGATTTCCGGGGTGTCATCATCTTCCACTGCCACTGCTTTCTGTGCAATGATAGGGCCTTCATCCATGCCTTCATTCACAAAATGCACGGTGGCTCCGGTGACCTTCACACCGCGCTCCAGTGCCTTTTCATGCACATGAAGTCCATAGTATCCCACACCACAGAAAGAGGGGATCAGAGACGGATGAATATTGATGATACGATTACTGTATTCATGCACCATAGCCTCCGGGATCTTCACCAGGAAGCCTGCCAGCACGATCAGATCCGGGGTAAATTCCTTCACCTTTGCAAGCAACGCATCGTTAAATACTTCTCTGCTCTCATAATCCTTCGGAGACACACATACCGCAGGAATTCCTGCATTACGTGCTCTCTCCAGGCTCTTCACCGTCTTGTTGTTGCTGATGACACCGACGATCTGCGCATTGGTGACCTTGCCCGCTGCGATAGCATCAATGATCGCCTGCAGATTCGTTCCGCCGCCGGATACCAGTACGACTACTCTTAACATATGGTCACACCCTTTTCACCGGCTTCGCAGGTACCTACCACGTAAGCGGTCTCCCCTGCTGCTTTCAGCGCTTCCAGAGTCTTGTCCACATCTGCGGGATCCAGTGCCAGCACCATGCCAAGACCCATGTTGTAGGTGTTGTACATCATCTCGTCAGCAATGTTACCCTTTTTCTGCATCAGACGGAAAATAGCGGGTACTTCGTAGCTGTCCTTCTTCACAACTGCGCGGATGCCGTCAGGAAGCATTCTGGGAATATTCTCATAGAAACCGCCGCCGGTAATATGGCTGCAGCCCTTTACCTTAACGCCTGCGTTCTTCACAGACTTCATAGCCTTCACATAGATTCTGGTGGGAGCAAGCAGTGCTTCACCCAGAGTCTTGCCCAGTTCGTCATAATAGGTATCCAGGCTCTCTTTGGTCATATCGAATACCTTTCTCACCAGGGAGAAACCGTTGGAATGTACACCGGAGGAAGCGATTCCCACCAGTACATCACCGGGCTTGATGTTCTCGCCGGTGATCAGATCCTTACGCTCTACCACACCTACTGCAAATCCGGCCAGATCGTACTCATCCTCAGGCATCAGTCCGGGATGCTCTGCGGTCTCACCGCCTACCAGTGCTGCGTCAGATTGCTTACAGCCCTCTGCCACGCCCTTTACGATGGTAGCGATCTTCTCGGGAATATTGCGTCCACATGCGATATAATCCAGGAAAAATAAAGGTTCGCCACCTGCACATGCCACATCATTTACACACATGGCCACACAGTCGATACCGATGGTATCATGCTTGTCCATTAAAAATGCCAGCTTCAGCTTGGTGCCTACACCATCGGTTCCGGACAGGAGCACGGGATCCTCCATATCTTTGATGGCACTCAGGGAAAATGCTCCGGAGAAACCACCGATACCGCCCATTACTTCGGGACGCATGGTCTCCTTCACATACTTCTTCATCAGTTCTACAGACTTGTAGCCTGCTTCGATGTCTACTCCAGCTTTCTTGTAATCCATTTTCTCCTCATTTCCGCCGCAGGGGCTCTTTCGTTTTATTTGGTGGGGCAGCCTCTTAAGAGGTCCCGGATTCTCTGTCTTATTTTCTTATTTTTTCATGCCTTCCAGGTAAGCTTTGTAACCGATTTCCTGCAATTTTGCATCCTTGGCTTCTACCTGTTCTTTTAATTTGGTGCTGTATGCTTTTAACTTTCCGAGAAGTTCTGCGTCGGAAGTAGCCAGGATCTTGGCTGCCAGAAGTCCTGCATTGGCGCCGCCGTTAATGGCTACTGTGGCAACCGGGATGCCGGAGGGCATCTGAACGATGGAATACAGAGAATCTCTGCCTCCCAGGGAAGTGGTGTGCATCGGGATTCCGATGACGGGCATAGGGAAAATAGCGGCACACATGCCGGGCAGATGCGCTGCCATACCGGCTCCGGCAATGATCACCTTGAAGCCTTTTTCCTCCGCACTTTTTGCATACTCAAAAAACACATCCGGCTCTCTGTGAGCGCTGATCACGGTCATCTCATAAGGGATGCCCAGTTCTTCCAGAATGTCTGCGGCTTTCGCCATCACAGGCATATCGGAATCACTACCCATTACAATGCCAACCTTAGGGCAATTCTCTGTATTTGCCATAATGTCCTCCTCATGTATCGGTTGCACCGATTTTATCCATATATATTTTATCTTACTAAAATCTTTTCAATGATGCAATGGTTTTATGAAATCTTATGATAACTATTCAGAGCCATGCAAAATTGCTTTCTGCAAATGCTTGCTGAATAGTTTTAATCCAACTCCCGCAGCGGCTCATTCAGTTCTTCCGTTCCGGGAAGGACAAATCTGCCGTTCGCAATAATGGGGATCCGCCCGCCGTCCTTTTTCACTGCGGTCAGCTCTGCCAGTTCATCGTAAGGAATGGTAATGTCCGTATGGCAGTTAAAATAAGCCTTGGAAGGGTTCACACTGCGAAGGGCGGCCACCTCATTGTCTCTGGCCACGATCTCTTTACCGTCGGGATTGTATACCTTCACCTCTTCCGCATGGGAATAGCAGGTATCGCCCACTGCAAAATGCGGTCCCATCTTCTCCGCGATCAGGATCGGCATCCTGGCTTCCACGCCCAGACGCTTTGCTGCCACATAAGCCGTGGTGTTGGTACCGATGGCAAATTCTCCCAGCGGCAGTGTCTTATGGCGGAACAGGATATTTTCCTTAATGAATGCCTTGTTCTCTTCCTCCGTGGCAAAATTAGCACAGTTGTAGTTTTTAATCCTGCCGTTTTCGAAGGTGATCTCCAGATTCTTATATTCCAAGCCGTTCAGGAACACTTTTGTCACATGCAGCACACCGTTTGTGCCTTCCAGCACCGGAGAGGTAAATACTTCTCCCACGGGAATATTCACGTCTGCCACGCAGTTTTCAAAAATAGTTTCTTTGGCAGGATCTTTGAGCTTCCACAGATTCACTGTGATATCCGTGTGATTACCGTTACAGCCCTTCACCTCACAGTGGTCTGCCTGATCCAGCGCATCGATGATGGTCTGCTGGATCCTCTGATATTTTTTATAATCCAGGGTGTTGATCCGAATAGTCTCCCGGAAAAGTTCTTCAAAGCAGTCCCCTACCTCCGGGATGGGGAACGCAATAATCGTAAAGCTGCGCTCTTCCTCAATAATATACTGTCTCTGCAGCTGTCCCATCTGGGCGCGGTGCTCCACCATAAGAGCGCTCTGCTCATCCGTCATTTTCACCGCTTCCGGCTTGTTCACCGGTGCGAAATCTTTCTCACCGAAGGTCTCCACCACAGCCGGGCCCGCATAGCCTCTGGCCTCTGTCTTATATTTTTCAAAAGCGGTATGCATGACTTCCAGTTTCCGGCTGCAATACATTTTATCCAGGAACAGTGCCTTGTCATCCTTGTGATCGAACTCGTATTGTCTGTTGGGACTGACACTGTAGAAGCCATTCTTGTAAATGGACGGATTGTACAAAATGCTGGAGGCTGCGCGGTAGATCACCGGCTGCAGTCCCATTTTCTCAAAATTCTCCAGAGCTCTCCGCATCATGCGTTCGAAGCCCAACTGATAACGGACATCCACCGCAGCTTTTTTCGACAGATCCTTGCCGGTCACTTCAAAACCGATGCGGTACCCCTCGGTATAAGTGTCTGCCATGGTATTTATGGTCTCTTCCGGCAGGGAATTCAGGAATTTCGCCATTGCCAGTTCATTTTCCCCCACGTATTCTCCATAGGCATAGAGATAACGCAGATCGGTCAGTTCCGCCCTTCGGATAATGTCTGCCGCAAAATTATTCCCCGGGCATACCAGTTCCCGTACCCGTGCTTCCGCCGCCACATCCGCGTAATCGCTGACGAACCAGTAAAGGATCTCACGGATGGACGCATAAGACGGAAGTCTGTGATTCTCCTGCTCCTCATATACAAATGCCGCATATACCTCAGAAAACAGTTCCATACGGATCACCAGTTCGTCCAGTCTTCCCTCATAGGTAAAACCGATCAGGCTCCGCATTTCCGTATAAAGGAAGGCGGCCAGTGCGCCGAATTCTTCTCCCAGACACTTTACAGCTACCGCAGGATTAGCAAAGCTGTTCTCATAATTTTCCGGTAAAATATCTTCATACAGGGCATGGTTACGCTGTTTCAGCTCTTCCAAAGTGGCAGTGTTCTGTTTTCCCTGCTCCAGGAACTGTCTGGTATCCTCGATCAGCAGTAAAAATTTTGCTACCGCTGTAAAATATTCTTTCCAGTGCTGCAGGCTTTCTTCCTGCCAGTCCTCCCCGGGGATCTCCCGGATCCGGTCTAAGGCCAGTTCCAGACGTTCCAGTAATAATTCTCTTTCTTCCATAGATCTGATTGCTCCTTCTATCTAAATAACTGCTGTGTGATCCAATGCTTCTGTTCCAGAATATCCGTTACAGACGGCTTCCCAGATACAGCAAAAAGCTGACACCTCCAAGGGCAACAACATTTAATACTGTTCCCAGCACGGGAAAGATACGATAGATATCTTTTTCCCGAAGGGTCAGTATTCCCAGGATCAGTCCGATCAGGGAATAGATGGTGGCCAACGCACCGGTAACACCGTATCCACCGTGCATCACGCCGCCCTGACTGTAGGACAGATACGTCACGATCCCCAGGGACACCAGACTGATGCCCCCCAGGATGGTCGACATGATCGCCCTGTTGGAATGTTTTTTATTCGTAAAAATGTAGTTCTTTTTCCGCATACTATTTTCAAGCCTTTCAGTAACCTGCAATCCCCCATGGAACCCGAAAAGGGCACTTCCGGTATGGAAATGCCCAATTTTCACGCCCTGACGACGTTTTCCTTCTCATTTGTGATCAGAACAGAATACGTGATTTGCCGGAGACCAGCTTGCCGCCACTGATGATCAGCAGCACACCTGCCGCGATTCCGACTACCAGGGAAATGACTCCCAGTACAATATTCAGAGCACCTGCTCCACGCATGATCTTATAGATTTTCTCTTCCATGGAATCCTCCTGTCTTCTATCCAAAACTTTCGAAGCCGTCTGCTTAAGCACCGTATACAGCATAATATTTGTCGATTGCCTTCTTCAGAGTATCATCAATGTATACCTGTCCCTTGTAAGGCTTGTTGTACAGATGATCGATGACATCCTGCATGGTTACGATGGCATGTGCATCAAATCCGTACTTTTCCTTGATCTCTTCCAGTGCGCTGACCTTGCCGCCCAGACCCTTTTCCATACGGTTCAGGGATACCATCAGACCAACGATCTCTACATTGGCTGCTCCTCTTACCTTGGGAACGGTCTCTTCCATAGATTTGCCGGAAGTGGTAACATCCTCGATCATGATGACTCTGTCTCCATCTTTTAAGGAGCTTCCCAGGAAGCTTCCCTTATCTGCGCCGTGATCCTTCTCTTCCTTGCGGTCGGAACAGTAACGAACCTCTTTGCCGTATAATTTGCTGTAAGCCACTGCGGTTACAACACTGATGGGAATGCCCTTATAGGCAGGTCCGAACAATACATCAAAATCGTCACCGTAGGTATCGTGAATTGCTTTCGCATAGCTCTCGCCCAGCTTCATCAGCTGAGAACCGGTGACATACGCACCTGCGTTCATGAAGAAAGGAGACTTTCTGCCACTCTTTAAGGTAAACTCGCCAAACTTCAACGCCTGACAATCCACCATGAATTCAATAAATTCCTGCTTGTACTGTTCCATTGTATCTAAAAACCTCCGTGACTAACGTATCTTTTTCAGTTCTGCCCTTTATCATACCATACTTTTTTTTAACATTCAATGAGTTTCCTTGGGAAGAAAAAAGGCAGTCCATCGACTGCCTAATAGGTATCTCCCTGTAAAGGTCGGATATTCACTTCCTCCAGTACTGCCTGTGGGGACAGACGGAAAGTCAGGGCGATGACTTTTCCGAGGTCAGAGGTCTCTAAAAGTGACCTGTCCTCTTCGGAGGATTTCTTTCTGGTCTCGGTAAAGGTGCCGCCGGGATTGATGAGGGATACGCCGATCCCCATAGGCTTGCATTCCTCCCGGAGGGCATAGGCATAGGAACGGAGCGCCCATTTGGAAATGCCGTAGATGCCGCCCCTGTCTCTGCGGATTCCCGAAGTGGAACCGATGAGTACGATGCGGCTGCC
>ERZ772937.548-NODE-548-length-31030-cov-4.384988_pt1 | contig 31030 bp, 26 predicted proteins | sample MGYA00512113_ERZ772937 | MGnify/ENA primary metagenome ERZ772937 (study PRJEB29015, sample SAMEA2737649) | human gut metagenome | biome: human gut; feature: human-associated habitat; material: faeces | place: China | collected 2012 ... | reverse complement strand
ATACCTTATAAAAATTAATTCTTCAAAATCATATTAATATATTCCAATACGGTTGCCCAACTTAGTCTTCTTTTTCCATCTTGATGACCTAAAATATGTACCTATGCAAAATTATAGGATTGTCCAACAAAATCGTAATAACAATTTTCTTGACATAGAGTTATGTACCTATGTAAAACCATAGGGGTGTCCAACCTTTGTTTTTCAATTTTGCAATTAGTGGTTAGTTATGTACCTATGTAAAACCATAGGGGTGTCCAACCTCAAAATAACATAGGTTTGGAGAGTGGAATCATTGATGTCAAGCACCAAGTCCCTCGCCATCAGGCGGCATAATCAGCCCATGGTTATTATAACATATGAAAGTATATTGTCAATTCCTTATGGGATTAAAACGAATTAAATCCACTATCCCATAATCTTCCCAAAGCATTGTCATTAACTCTGTTTCCAGATGTATCGTAAAGTGTAAGATGTACATGCGGGCCTGTTGCCTCGCCAGTGCCACCAGATAATCCTAAAATCTGCCCCGCAACAACATCTTCCCCCACCGAAACTGCTGTTTCTGACATATGTCCATAAATATAACTTGTTCCATCACTGCACTCCACCTGCACATAAATACCATATCCGCTGCCTTTTCCTGAGTGCTGTCCATTTTGCCAGCCTGAATGCGTAACAACACCATCTGCAAGTGCAAAAAGCTGTGTTCCTGTTGCTGCATGAAAATCAATTCCTCCATGAGCGCTTGTATTGGTAATACTGCTGTCAACATCGGTACGTGTTGACGCTGTATACGGCGATGTTACTTTAGCTTCCGTATCGATAAAAAATGGCATATCATCCGTTATCCATGAAAATATTCCCTGTAACTGCTTTAGTGAATAAGGATTACCATCCAGCCCATTCGCAATATTATTACTTGATGTTCCCTGATACATTTCATATATCTGTCTGGCCGCATCCACTCTTTCCTGTATGCCTTTTTCTCCATCCGCTGAATTTTCATACAGTCTGTGATATAATCGTACCATATCATCAAAATCCTCAACAGCATTAATATCTTCATAGGACTGTGCATAATTTCCCGAAAATTCATGCACGACAAATTTAAGCTGAGTTTCAAGGTCTGTCCATTCTGTTCCATTCTGTTCACAAAACTGCATAAACAACTGATACCGCCCACCGCTGGTATCCCATTGTACAAGTCCTACTGACTGTACACCTCCGGATGAATTATATGCAACTGCTGCCGGGTCAAACCGGCTTTCCTCATACATATTTCCCATGATTGCAGCAGTAAACTTTTCTGAATAACCTGTTGTAACAAAGTAATTCCAAATCTGCTGGGCAATCGTATCACCCGAAATTGTTCCACTTCCCACAGAAATGATATTTGAAAATACGGATGCAAATTCACTGCTTCTAAAAGCTTCCTCCAACTCTTTATACATATTCCTGTCATTTTGTGTAAAATTAAGTTCATCCATGCACTCTTCTACAGTAAGTGCATCAATTGTGACTTTTTTCCGGTAAAAAGTTCTATCTTCTGTTCCATCATATTCAACATCATACATATCGTCAATATCAAACTCACCGTTTCCTTCCCCTCTTCCCGGCTGGCTTATAAGTGTAACAGCACTATTGAGACTTATACCGGCGGTATTTTCAACAACTTCGTATCTTGTTCCATTTATCGTAATCACACTTCCTGCACAGCTAAACGGGAAGTCCTCGCTGTTTCCTGCTTCATCCCATACAATGGCATACGGCAGGTGAGAGTCTTCTTCCTCAGTCATTTGATAAGTTTTTCCATCATATGTATATAACTTTTCCGGATCAACTTCCGGTTTCTGAGTTGTATTATCATTTTCGCTATTTTCAGTATCTGGATTTTCAGACGTCTTATCATCTTCCTTTTCACCATTACTTTCTTCAGATTCCTCCGGATATTCAGTATCATCGTCATATAATCCATCATACTGCTCATCATAATCCAGATAATTTTTCATTTTTATTACATTGTAGCGTGTACTATAAACTATCTGATTCCATTCCGAATTATATGTAATTTCATCGTCTGTATCATCATTCATATCTGATTCAGATTTACTACTGTTAGTTTCCGGCTGTTCCTCTGTGTTTTCAGCTTCATACAACGTATCTTTACAAAAATCCTTATTTACATCCTGATATGTACTCACATGATATTTTCCAACTGTACCGCCATCGCTTACATTTACTGGAACAGCGCCATATTCTACCATATAACATGTAGAAAATACCCTATCGACAGATTCTTTATGTGCTGTATTAAGTTCACAAGGGTCTTCCCCGTCGCCCAGCTGGCATGCATACATCATAATCATATTCTGGAAAATGCTTTGCATATTACTTCCAATAAGATTCTCCTCAATTGAATTAACTCCACCGTCGTAATCATCATGTGAACTGTTTACATTCAAATCATTACATGTATCCGTTGTTTTATAATTGTAAATCTGTGAAGCTGTTTCTGAATATTTGGATTTTATATAAGAAATAAGGCTCTTATTATTGCTTGTACTATCATCGTCTCTTGAAGGAAAAAAAATTGCAAACGGCGAATTATAAAGTCCTCCAATGAGAACCGTTATACATATAACCGGAACCAACACTGTTGCTGCCAGTTTTTTTGCCTTCTTCTTTACGTCCTGTTTAAATTGTTCGGTTATTGATAACACTTCTATTTCCTTTCTTACCGTATCCTATTCACCACACCGCAGTTACAAACTCCCACCTTCCAAGAAAACGTCATTTGTGATAAGTGAGTAATTGACTATTCATAAACGATAATCATTCTGCCAATTATGACAGAATAATTACCGTTCCGGTTAAACACTACTTAAATTGAAGCAAATTACTGTTTTTACCTTTATTGTTTACTGCCGGTCTTGTTTCCGGAGGTATGTTGGGTGTACCATACCCAGTGTTGCAATATGCCGCTGCCGCACCTGCCGGAGTATTCAATGTGTCCACCACACTTCCTGCGCTTCTTCGTACTGTCTGACCTGCTCGTGTATTAGCTGCTGCATATGCACCAGATACCATACCATCTCCTACAGCACGTCCAATATTTGCTCCGACAGCAGCCGTATACATCATGGTTCTTCCGCCCATAAACGTTCCGGCAGCTGCACCATGTATTGTTGCAGCCGTTGTCGTTGCACCTGTAACAATCGCCCTGCGCTTTTCCTGCTTTGCATATTCACGCATAAGTTCAGCTCTCTTTGCATAACTTATATTAGCAAAAGTAGGCGATGACATATTATTAATATTTGCATACTTTTCAATAATTGCCTGACGCTGGGCATCCATTGAGCTGTCGTATTGAGCCTGTTCTGCCCGTACCTGCCCGGCTGCGGCACTGTAATCAACCGACTGTTGTGTATACTGGTCTGCCGTCCTGTCGCATTCCATCGCCTGCCCCTGTGCCAAAACTTTTTCATTCTGTGCAGTAGAATATGAATTAGCTGCTGCACTAAATGCTTCATTATCTTCAGGAGAAAACTTATCATAACCTGTAATAATATTATTTCCATAAGCATCCTGTCCACGAATTGCGCCATCATTAATATTCTTGGAGTTAATTCCATATTGCTGGCGCAGTGAATCCATTTTCCCTTTTGATGCTTCTGCAACCATTTGGTGTTCGTTTGCATGCGCTCTGAACTGCGCCGCCTGTGATTTTGCCTGCTGGGCACTTGCTTTAGCCTGTCCTGATTTTCCCATTGCTGCCGCTGCTGCTGTATTATAATCACGCTGGGCATAACCTGGAAGCGTATTCAAATTAACCCTGCCAGTTGAACCTGTATAACTGCCATAGTTACCGCTACCGCTTCTTCCTGACTTTGCTGTATCTGATGCCATTCCCTCCTGCGTAAATGAATCATAATCTCTCTGCATACCAACAGTATTATCAGATACAGCCGTTTCTTCACCATCTGCTTCGCGAACCTGTTCATCATTACGATAAATATCTTCCGGCTCGTTACCGCCTTCAAACAATTGTTCAGTGTTCTTACCGCCAACTGTACGATTTTCATCATACCTGTTCCGGCTCTGCATTACATTTTCATTCTGCTGCATATCACTGCTGTTTTCAGAATCAGAAAGCCGGTTCTTTTCTGTCTTTGCAAGTTCTTCATACATATCTGCCTGTTTGTTAGCTTCTTTTGCATTTTTTGCATGCTGCCTTGCACCTGAAATGCCGTGTCCCAGCATTTCAGCACCTTTTATGAGTGCGAAAGCATTCATTGCGGACGCACCTACTGAATTAATTCCCCCAGCATTAAGACCAAGCATACTGCTTATAATCCGCCTGCTTGGTATTACAAGCATACATATCATAAATGTAATAAGTGCACAGATAAATATACCTTTTGTACACAATGCCATAAAGACATATCCAGGCAGCATCATAAGTATTGCATCCATAACCGGTGTTAATAAAGAAGCAATTACATTTTTAACCCACGAGTCCATTAGTTTTGAGTCCTTATATGCAAAAATGCACACGATTGGAAACATTATAAAATATATTAATATTCCCATGGCAATACCAATATATTGATATGCATAGTACAGTGACAATACAGCAACACCGTCATAAATGATAGACGCAAACCATGATTTATCTGACAATGTTTCAAATACTGCCAGAATGCCGCCGCTGGATCCTCCCAACGTATTGTTAAAGTTGTTCTTAATCTGTGTACTGTAGTTACCTCCGACAGAATCCATTGTAATATCTGTTGCAAGCCCCTGAAGCAGATATAAAAGAATATCTCTTATAAACTCGATCAGCTGGAACAGATAAGGCATTATATACATCAGTATAGCAATTACAATCATACGTGAAAGTGATTCTTTAAATTCATCTCTTATCTTTCCAGAATTTGTAAGCAGCATGATTTTAACCAGCGTAGTTGTAAATATTGCCCATAAAATAAACAAACTTATAGTCCGAAAAATATTATAAATATATGTGCCTATATTTCCATATATATTACCTGAGGCCAGTTCAAACGAAAAGTAATTTATAGATTTGGATTTTTCACTCACACGTCCATAAATTATCTGGTCAATATTCATTCCGAACGCTGTTTCAATAGTAATTAAAAATTTCCCCGGTCCCTTAATAATTTTGATAATCTGTTTTTCAATCCACGAAGGGTCATCCATTGATACATCTCTCTCCTGTGCATCTTCTTTGGCTTTGTATATTCCTGAACTATCAAAATCAATCCATCCACTTGGACCATTCTGCTGTGTGTCTTCTCCCGCATAAGTTGTAACTGTACCTGCAGCAGAAAAGACAACTGCAAGAATATATAAAACAAACATCATTTTGTTAAGATGTTTTTTAAATTTAATATTCATAAACAGCCCCCTTATCCAGCAAGTCCACGACGCACCGGAACAGCCATCATTTTTGCGATTTTGGCTGCATCTGTTTCGCAGATTTTAGCTTCCGTTCTTGTAAGGTAATCTACTTTTAGGAATGCAACAGTATCGCTGTTATCAATAATACAGCATTCACCCTTGCGCTTTTCTTCCACCTGTCCATCAATTCCGACAGTACCTCCCAACTGTGTCACCTGCATGATTTGTGTTTCCGTAAGCGGTGTCACTTTTCTGATAAAATCAGAATCCATGATATCCTGTTTGAATAGAATTTTCATGGCTGAATTCTTAACAATAGCTTTCGTTTCCTCATATTGTGCGTAATCTGTAAGAGCCTGTGTAATAGTTACTATCGAAACATATCGTTTTCTTGCCTGCCTATACAATGCAGCAACAAGATTTCTTGCTGCCTCATATGGAAATGTGCGGTGAAATTCGTCGATAAGAATAATAAGTTTCTGCAGTTTCTTTGGATTACTGGAATTCTTTTTTATCAAATATTCATTGAGAAAACTTGTAGCAACATGCTGCGCCACATTTCTCTCCGCTTCCGGCAAACTGGAAATGTCAATATCCACCATCTGTGTATCTTCCGATACTCTCGCTGTGGACTGTCCGTCAAAATAAGATTTTACACCTCTCTTTAAATATACCCGCTCTTGCTCACCATCAATCTGTGCACTTTTTACTCCATACCGATCAACAGGCAGTTCATCGTATTGCGTCCTGTCAAATAGTGTAATTGTTTTTTCAGAATAGATAATTTCATTTACATACGGTTCCAATCCGGAAATTGCAATCGCAAATGCCTTTTCATGGAACTTATCATTATTTAACTGCTGTTTCCGGAGCAGTTTTACATACAGATCAGATATTGTCGGCATCATTTTTTTTATTCTGCCTGATGTGATACGGCCTGAAATAATTGACTGTTCACCTGTCAGATATAAAGAATCCGGTTCATCCTCCCGAATATCTTTTTCTTCATAGAGTTCATTAATACTCCCTCCAACAATTTCATTTAAAAATACGTCCGTGTCAAAATCCGCATTTTCCTTTCCTGATTTAATCATCATTAAAATAATGTTTGTAACATCGCTGACCTTATTTGCAAGGAAAAGTTTTCTTTCTTCACTTCCTGTCTTTTTATTAAAAATTGTCTCTTCTTCAAGTTCAAATGGATTAAGTATATTTTCAGAATTATGTTTAATCTGGTAAACAACACCTCCATATGCACTCACCAAAGGAACGTACTCACCCTCCAAGCCGTCCGGGCTATCAAAATCTACCGCACCAAATTTATAGCCATACACGTCTACCAGACGTGATACCCACATTTTTATAGCCGCAGATTTTCCGACGCCTGTAATTCCAGCAATTGCAATGTTATAACCGTCATGCGATAAGTCATATGGATCGATCCGTATTGGGTGCCCTGTTGCCATATTGTGACCGGCAATAATTCCATGCCTGTGTGAAAAATTGCTTTGCGTATGATTAAAAATAGTTGAAAGTGAGTACCTGTCCATCACGTGGTATTTAACTATACGTCCTTTAAATGGTCCTACTCCCCACTTCATCATATTGTTAAGAGGCGCAGCTGAAAGATAGGCTTCCGGATGTACCTCATATGTTGATACAAGCTCTATATTTTTTTCCAACGCAATATCATGTAGTCCGGCACAGGCATCATTTAGTTCATCAAGCGTCGTTGCCCATACGGAAAATAAAAAAGCAACACGAAACAAAACATTTTCCCCAGCTTCGACAGATTTTGCCCACCCTTCTGTCTCACTCATTTTGTCTGTCATCTTTCGATAGGTATTCCTATCACCATCTTTCTCTGCTGCATAACGCTCTGAATCGAGTTTCATAATACGTTTATCCAGCATCTGTGTTGCCTCACGGGCTGTCATTGGTTCTATTGACACATTTGCTATTGTGTTTGGATAATCAAATAGCGGCTGAAATGTTTCTGCAAAGCCTGATCTTTTCGGCATTTCATTAATGTACATATTGCACACATATATATCATTTTCACCGTCTTTAAATTTTAAATATCCTTCCGGATTAGGATTAATTCCATCCGCTGCACATAACGATTTGACCGTTTTCCTGTCAGAATTAAATAAATCCGGAACTTCCGGTTCTTCTGGAATAAGCTTTTTTACATCTTTATCTTTTTTTAATTTATCATGCCTTGCTTTCCTCATATTCTTTTTATCATTGAATCCAAACAAGCCTGCCGTTTTGTGGCTTTTCTTTGAAATACTTTTATCTCTTTTCATTTACTTTTTGTCTCCTTACTACTACCTTACCGAACCACTAAACAAATCCGATATACCTCCGATGTCAAACTCACTATAGCCGTAATTTATTCGTGAATTTGATTTCTTATCTTTTTTATCGTTACCTCCGCTGTTTCTTCTGCGTCGTTGTATGCGCTGCTGTTCTTCTTCTTGTTTCTTTTCTTCTGCAATTCGTTTTTCTTCTGCAGCTTTAAAATGATTTACGAGAATGCTTTTTCGTTCGTCCAGCATTTCAGGTGTAATTTCGTCTTCATTTTGTGCATCTTCACCACGTGCATGGGCAACAAGCTGCTCATAAGGAATTGACTCAATAATCCGCCCAGGAACATTCTGTGCCATGTAATCCTCTTGTGCCGCATAAATTTCCTGAAGTGTCCCTTCCTGTTCTGCAACTAGATAATCGGCCTCCGTGAGCGCCGGTGCTGCTGTAATGTCATCATAAAAGTTACTATTTTCAATATTTTTTAACTTAAATCGGTTTGCAGTAACCGGATGCCAGTGCCGCCGGTTCATCTGACGGAGTTCATCTGTTTTTATCCTTGTACTTCTCACTCCCGCTGCTCCCAGCGCATGAATATATGAATTTGCAATACGTGCAAGTTCTTTTTTTGCCTTTTTATTTATTTCTTCCTGAGTAAGATTTCTTATTCCGGCAAGTGGTTCATAGAGCCAGTCAAAAATATAGGTTTCGACCGACTCCGGAGCCGCGTTACTTGTTATGTCTTCCGCATAATCAAGGTTATCTGCCATATGATCACGTCTCCAACCCAGAATATCCATACGTTTATTCATATCTTCAAGCTGTACCAGATATGCCATTTCCGTATCCATATCCATTCCATCAAGTTTCTTTTCCCGAAATTCAGAAAGGACTTTATCATAATCCTGCGATATGAAAAAAAGTTCTTTTTCAATCTGATCATATGCCCTTTGGTAATCCTGAATTGTATCATCCATATCGACATTTTTTGTATACTGCCGATAAGTAATCGGCTTGTTGATCAGATTGATAAATCCCAGATATCCATCGTGCGCTCTTTTTCGTTCATTTGGTTGTGATGAAAAAAAGTCAAATCCTTTACATTTAATCGCACCAACAAACCTGTTTCCATTGTTTGTTATAACCATGTCACTTTTTATCTCATCGAATTTCACATATGAAATGGCATCCTGTCTTTTTAAATTAGAATAATCAGTTTCTTCTTCCATAACGGAAGAAGGTTTCTTTTTCTTTTTATATATAATGTAAACTCCAGCCGCTATTGCCATAAGAATTATAAGCATTACTAGAATGATTTCAAATATTATTATAAGCTTTTTTAAAATCGGCATTTTTAGTTATATTCCCCCTTCCTTTTCTTTTTTTTGGCTTTTCTTTCTTCCTTTTCTGCCAGTTTCCTTTGCTGTTCTTCTTCTGCTTTTCTTCGCCGCTCCCTTTGCAAAAGGACCTGTATCTCATTATCATAGTTTTTAATTAAAATACAACGTTTTTTTTTCCTATAAAATTTTTTTAACTGTAACTCTGCTACTGTGTTTCCTGCACCTCTCATGTATTCAGTGTCCGCAATCGGAATAACAGATAAAACTGTACACACAATACACAATGCTCCACCAACAACAGCACCTAAAGCCGCTAGTCCTAAAAATTGAAAAAATTTAAAAATTATTAAGCCGATAATCCCCGTTCCTAAAAAAATTTTTAAAGATTTCATGCTGAAAATTTTGAACCACCGTTCTTCATCTTTAAACTCTGGCGGTATTTCATATGATACAAATGCCATTTTTATCTCCTTTTACAAAATTCTATAAAAAATGTGGCACACGTATATATGTGGCCACATTCTATTTTATACCAGTATTTTTTCACAGATAGCGCATACTATCGTAAAAAGAATTGGTAAGCAACATATAACAAATGCAATAGCTATCTTCCAGGATAATACCGTTTTTATTTCTACGCGATCTTTTGAATTTTTTATGATCATCAGCTTTATGAACAGGATCATAAAAACACATACTAGTCCTACAGCTCCTGTTACAATCATAGTTGAATACCAGTCTCGTATTAAATTAAAAAACTGAACTGTCCCATCTGATGTTGCATCAATATTGCCTTCGGCTGCAAGATGTTTAAACGGATTTCCTGTTGTATCTATTGTCAGCATTATGCTATTCATTATTCCCTCCGCTTGTGCTTATTCAGCAGCAGCACTTGAACCACCGACATTATTATTTGCAGATGATGCCGCAGACAGAATCAGTGATACAACAGAACCAGCAAGTGCCACGCCGCCTATTCCAAGGAAAATATATCCAAACCAGTTCTTATTTTCTTCTCTGTTTTGTGATTTCTTTGTAGCCATAATGCTCAGACTCGCAATTCCAACACAGATAACACCTACAACTAAACCAATTACAAATATCAAAGTATATAAATCCTTTCCGATATCTACAACAAAATTAACGCCATCTTTAAAAATCCCACCGTCGGAATCTCCCGATGTAATATCACTTATTTTGCTGCTTACATCTACTCCTGCAAGTACCTGTGACTGGTTAACAAGCGTTGTAACAGTTGCTATGGCAGTTGCCGTAAATGCCATTTTACACTGCTCCGCTTTTGCTTTGACTGTCTGCAGTTTAGAACTTTTCTGAACAGCCAGTTCACTTTTCTTTTTACCGAACATAAACATATAGTCCTCCTTTTTGTATTTTACTTTTTGTTTATTCAGCCTTTATCATCGGCTGCGATAATTGTTAAACAAAGGCGGGGTTGAGGTCAAGCACTTTTTTACATTTTTTCCAAAAAAAAAATAACAGGAACTTTTTAAATGGTTTTTCACTGCTTCCATTTAAAAAAGTTCCTGTTATTTTAATTCTAAAAATACATATTCATGTAGCACATAATACCACAATCTGTACTTATTTCATCGCTTTTTCTACCCCTGTCCGGTTCCAGTTCATCAAGATAGCATTGTTTCAGAATGGAATGTCCTATGTCACGCTCAAGCTTTGCACGGGCTTCAAATACATCCGGAAAATCCTTTCGTATCTTATTCCAATACCACATACCGCCTTTTACACAACCTACACAGTTATTATTCTGATAACCCAGGTCATACATATAAGGTCTTTTCAGCCCTATGTGTTCCATAATTGAATGACAGTCCTGTTTTGACAAAAGCTTATCAATAAGCGGAAATTCATGCTTGAATTCCGGCATACTTTCACACAGCCTGTCCGCACGCTCCTGTTCATTCCTATCAAATCCCCATATATAGGTTATATCATAATCACTATGCTCATATTCCCATTCCTTTCGCACTCTCTTTTTAAGCCAGTTCGTACACGGATAGTAATTATTTCGATTGTTTCCAATCATTCCTGCCGTCCGTATAACATTTTCTACACTGTTATATTCAGACTTCAGAATTTCTACCTCCTTACCCAAAACGGTCTCGCAGTCTTTTATAAACCGCATACTGTCTGGATGCTGATCCTTAATATCTATATAGATATATTTATCAACGGGTTTTCTTCTGCACTGATTGCCATTGGAATCTAAAAATGTCAAAAAATCATTTGCATATCCTGCAATAAAGCTTGAAACCCCTGCTGATAACCAGCATATTTTTAAATTTTCTTTCATAACACCACGCTACAAATCGCTTTGTAATCGTGGACAAAACAGCAATCGGGATGGACTTTTTTAAGAGAACTTCACACTTACTCTCCCACTCCACTGTTTTTTACTATAACTGTATCACTTTTTTACGGTAATACTCGTACTTACGGTTGCTGCTGTCACTTTCAACATGGCATAACCTTTTCGTACTTTCATTAACCCTGTATGTCATATACTACGCCAGTGCCATTCCTTTTTAAGGAGGAACCGCAAAAATTGTAATACAATGACCGAATTCACCATACTAATCTCCGGCCAACCCCGGTTTACCGAGGACTCGTTATTCCTTTCTACTAAACATTTTATCACCCACTGTTCAACTATTCAGTAACTTTGAACACATACGTATCGTATATGTCCCTATCAAAATGATCCCTCTGACTGTCAGAATCATCCCTGTTATAGCTTGTTACTATTTTTCGTATCAAACTGTAATCTCTGGCTGCCTTTCCTTTTAAAAGGCTACACGCCTGATGTGTATGATAATGGTTACGCTCCAGCTCCATAACCGCAATTTTATACACCGTATGGCATATATTCTCAATCATGGCCTGATCTGTCTCACTAATTTCTGAACCCCAGATATACTTGATATTGCCATCTATATCTGTGTACGGATTCACATTGGTCCAACTTATGAATGGCAAATTCATTTCTTTCCATTCTTCATAAGTTTTTATATTATTTTTGTTGATTTTTATCGTACAGGTTAATGACGTTAAATAGCCGGCCCTGTTAAATCTTACAGTTGCCTTAATTCCTGCTTTTTTGAAATCTGCAAGCAAAAATTTCTTTAACTCCTTATCTGTATCCCATTTGGGATTATTTCCACCTGTCCAACCGGCCCATTCATCAAAATTGCTGCTTTCCTCTGCCGTTGCAAACTGCGTTTCCGGAATCTCAAGTTTTTCACAATCACTTAAAAGTTTTTTTACTTCTTCTGAAGAAAGATAACTGTACCAGCATCCTTTCTTTGGATTCCAGCGCATTTTAGCACTTTTCATCGCAGTTCTTACTTCTGTATCCGGTTTACCTGCAAAATAAACTTCAACACTTTTAAATTCTTCATTTATTTTAATACTATAATTTGTCATAGAAATATCCTCCATTACTGCCCCTGCAGCGATATAAACTTAAAAAGACAGACAATTTCGGAAGAGGTACAATTACCTCACACCTTTATGTCTGTCCTTTAAAATATTATTATAAATCTCAATCTTCAAAGTAAGTTAGATAGCAATTGTGAGCTTTCTCAAAGTCCTGTCATACAAATAAACTTTGTTTGACAGCCGTTCCTCTAACTCGATTCCGTCCAGATATACTTCTTTCACCATATCTTCAAGCTCATGCGGTTCAGCCATATTAATAGATACAGCTAAACATTCATGAATTGAGGATGGCAGAATATATAAATCTGTTCCTAACATTTCTGCAAGTTCATGAAGAATATCTTCATAAATAATGAAACCTGCACCATCAAACAGATATTTACTACTTATCACCCACATCATGTTATCGGGGTCAACAACATCTGCAATTTCTGCCGGCATTTTTAGCCGTTTTACAATCATATCATACATAGATGTAACTGTTGGCTTGAGAATTCGTTTTGTATTCTCAATAGCACAGTTATATAGTTCAGTTTCATCCATACCAAACTCTTGGACAATGTCATTTGAAATAACTGCGCTCCGCATTCCATATTCATCAATCTTTATTACCATTCTGTATATAATTGATAAATCAAGAAATTCCCTGTGCGGCACATCATTCAGCAGTTTCTTATTCTGTTCCGTATTTATTAGTTGGAAAATGATATTTTCCCGTGCGTTGAAATCAATGTTTATATTAGTTGGAATTGATCCAAATGCTATATCCATCGTTTCCGCAGCTTCCCTTAATACGGCAGAAATATCTCCTGTTTTAACGTATACATCATATATATCGTTAATATATAATGTTGGCGATATACATCTGCTCTTTCCATCATTGTGCAATGTAATAGCATCTAGAGTTTTGTTAATTTTATTTACAGAATTAACACGAAGTTTCATTTTCTGATATTTATCTGGCATATAATCCAGAAAATTCATTGTTACTATTTCTTTAAATTCATTATAATTCATCATAAAAATATCCTCCATTGCCACGCTATCGTGGCGAAATTAATTTAATGAAAGAAGCAGGCATTTTTATATATGCCTGCTTCTATAACTATTACTCATAAAATATCACCACTATTATGGCTAAATTGATTTAAAACAAATACTGTTACCTTTTGGTACCAGTGAAAAGAGATATGGTGGTGCGCCAACTATTGTTGCTGTATGATTTCTGCCTTGAATAATAAAATCCAACTGCCAACCGTTGTCCAGATACATTTCAACTATATCGTGACTTTTGGGTTTGCTTTGCATTGTTACTATTCGCGTTGGATAAATAATCGGCTCTGCAACACTCCACCCATTCTTAATTTTTGTTTCTATCAAATTTCTGACCAACCTTGCCGGCATTTCAGTATCATGCTGGCAAAGCTCGTTCATATTGTTAATAAATTCCTCCATGTCTTCCATGATTTCCTCCAAAAGCAGACACCCAGTATTGGATGTTTGCAATAATTTTTATTCTGCATCAGCTGCATTTTTGTCTTTTCATTTGTGACCAATAAGATCAAGAAGTATATAACTTAACTTCTTTTTCAAATGAAATGGTAGTACAACTTAAATTAATTATCCGACCTCTCATACTGTGATGTGTCCCGTTTGGCACACGGCGGTTCTTTAGCTTTCACTAACTACCGGATTACCGGATAATTCATGTATGGATGTATACCAGCTTGGCTATTACTTTATTTGTGATTACTAAATTTAGACCTTGTGCCATTCTTCAGTAATCTTTTAATACTGTTATTTGTAAATAAAATAGGCCTTACACCTCTTTTCCGTATTCTCTATTTTTATTTACAAATTTCTGTATCTCATCTTTTGTTTTAAACCAACCTGTTATATGTGCATCATTTTTATCATTTATACTTTCTTTGTATGCACCATATTTATAACCATCTTTATAAGCCATACAATCATCAGGAAGACGACTGATTCCATATTTGTAATTTCCTATTACCATAATTAATTTCCTCCAAAAAAACAGACACCCGTTACCAGGTGCCTGCAACAATTTTTATTCAGTTGCAACCGTAGTTGCAGCATTTTCCTGTTCCTGCTGCTGCTTTTTAAGCTGCTCTGCCTGAATCTTTTTCACCTTTGCATTTGTGACTGGTAAGATCAGTGAGCACATGGCTCTCTTTTCTTCCATCGCATATGAAATAGTGGCCAAAAACTTTGATTGTGGACTTTCCTTTTGGGAAATAATTAATTTGCCATTTGTATTAAAGATAAAACTTTCATCTTTTATAGCATTAATGGCATTTGCTAATAAAAGCGGCGAAAAGGCTGTTGAAAACATTTCGCCTTCCCAATCCGCGGTTAAGTCCACATAGTTTTTTCCACAATTATCCTCAAGACGTAACCGTCCATCAGTGATTTGTAGAATACAGGTTGTAGCATCCTGTAATGTTACTACCTGTAATGCCTCAAGAAATTCTGCCTTGTTTATTATTGCTTTAAACTTGGCAGATTCCCTTACTTCATAAGGTTTATCTTCCATTATGTTAATGGAATTTTTGTTTAAAATCCTTATAACATATAATTCATCTTCAGCGGCAATTCCTAAAAATGCCGGCTGAATTTCTTCCTCACCTTTTTTATAAAAAATAGCAAGGTTTATATTTGATGAATCAATAAGGGCCATTACTCTGGAAAATTCCAGTACCGGCACTGCAATTCCCGGCATATCTCCAGCAAACTGGCATTGTGCTACGTTAATGCCACTTACTGCAATGGTAAAACTATTCATTCCGACCAGTTTTAACATTTTCGTAGAATCCTTTGTAATAGGCGTAATACCCACGCAGTTCACTTCAGTAATGCTTGATTTTGAAGTTTCAATGCAATATTTAACTGCATTTACAGCTTCTTTTAAATCAGACGAATTAACTGTAAATGTTCCAAGCGGTTCCATATCCGTCGGCATTGCCAGTTCACTTGAACTGTATAACACTTCAATGTGTCCGGTTCCCGCTTTTATTACGGCCTTTTCATCTTGTAATTCGATCGTTATTTCGTCTGCAAGACGACCTAACGTCGAAATACCTGTTACAAACATTTTAGGAAAGCATACGGTTTTACTGCCTTCATCGGAAATAGATGCTTTTATTCCGACAACAGCATCAAAATTGCCGTTTCCTCTAAAACGAACATTCTGCTGTTCTTCATCTTTGTAGACCGACATTTCTAAGATACTGTCATTACCTTGCATTGCAGCGGCAATTTTATTTACCGCCTTAATTGCATTCTTACTATTTACTGTAATCTTCATTTCCGTTTACCTTTTGTCCTTTATAAAAGGACTCCTTTCTGTTATTATTTTATTGGAATGTGAACAAGTCGGATAATCCCATTTGTCCACTTGATATTTTTTTGGATTTTTTCTTACCAGTTGATACTGGCATCATAATATCCAGTTGCTTTTGTTCTTTTTTATATACCGGCATCTGTGACTTACCGGACGAAAACATATCAAAAAACTTCATGAAATTCAATGTAGTGAAATCTGCTGTTTTTTGTACGTTTTCTTCTTTATTACTTGTAGTTATAATTCCTACAATCTCATCAAACAGTTTCATTGGCTCATAATTTCTCATAAGTTCATTTTCATTTTCTGTTGATGAGTTGTTTGAATTGCTTACAGCATCAAACATATTCTGCAACTCATTTTGAGTCTCAGTATCTGCTTCACAGATACTTTGCGCCAGACGGACTCTTGGGTCAGTCTGTTGTGCCAATTTGGCAAGTCCTTCTGCTGAGAACTTTCCTTGTATTGCCTGTGTAGCTGTCTGTTTTTCTGCTATTAATTTGATCATTTCCAGCTGCATGCCTTCGTAGCCTAAATAGTAATTTCTACATTCAATAGGCTGGCAGAGCCTGTATCCACGTCGGGATGCCTGCCATACCGTATACATATTCATGCCGCATTGGAAAAATATAATTGTAGGAAAGTTATACAAGACCTCATTGCCATCACTGTCAATGTCTGTCCAGACAAAATCCAGTCCCGTTTCAACACAACGAGGGTTTGTAATAATTATTTTTGCCCCTTCCCTTGCTTTTCGATGAATCCATTCCTCCCTTTCTATTGGTTTTGGTGATGCTGATTCCAGAATCACTGTTTTTCCTTTTAGTGAAGGAATATATTCTTCAATAATTTCTTTTAATCTATGGGTTATAATTGTTTCTGCTGAGTTGGTATACTCTGCAAATACAACTACGTTTCTCCCTTCTTCCTGCTCCCTCCTTATCAGTTCAATAAGTTTTTTTTCTTTAGGCAGCAGACCTTCTATTTCGATATAGTCCCAATTATCTGATGGACTGGCAATTATCCTGCCATCTTTTGCCGATAGTATCGGTCCCCTTCCGTAAGGCTTGTCCGGATAAGACATACCAAATTGGAGCATTTGGGATAAAGCTCCCATTCCTTCTTTTCGTGAATTTCTCTTTAACTCAGATATGACCATATTGTATTCACTTTTTATTTCTTCCGGCATTTTTATTGTCTCGACATATTCATGAAGCGGTGGAAGAAATTTTGACATATCTGATAAATCCAGTGTGATTTCCACTGGTAAAGTAAAATCCAAAGTCAGCATCGGAGAAATCCCCGGTCTTACCTTTGGAGTCGTAATCTGCCGGCCACGTGAACAACTGTTGTAATTACCATTATCTGATACATCACTATCATATAGTGTTTCTATTGTTCCGTAGCGCTTAGCAAACTTCATTACGTCGTACCAGCCATATCCCATTTTTTGCATTTTTCTCGGATCAACCCGGTATAACAGATAGAATATTGAAATTGCATAGCCATTAGCAATTGTTCCTGATAGCAGCAATTGTTTTTTACAGGCTGCCACCGCAGCAGCAAAAGCATTCCCTTGTGCTGTCCCAGCGCCTTTATACAAATGGGCTTCATCAAAAATCCCATAGTCAAAAAAGCCTTTTAGGTAATGCTTTATAAGATAAGCCGGTGATATTTTACGCTTCTTCTTTACCGGCACATCTTTAAATTCTACACAAGGGTCCGCCAGACTTTCTCTGTACTGTTTTTCAAACCCTTTTAAAATCCAACTGGTTTTTTTTGTCTTTTTTGTCTGATTGGCAAAATGTGACACTTTATACCAGAAAGATTTCTTTTTTACTCCCACGTTCATAATATCTGTATTGATATTATTAATGCAGGGTTCCCATAATGCTTCACCACAATAAAAACATTTATCATTGAGGTCTTTATGTGATGAAAAGTCTTTGGGCTGCAATGGGTATGTATCTGAAGTCATATTTTGATAGGAATATAATAACTGACCACAAGATGGGCAAATTAATCCATCAAAATACTCTCCTGTAGGCTCAAATTTAAAATTTTTTGAACCACAATCACATTCATTGCCGGGTGTCATTTTTTCTTCCCCACACTGAATGCATATTTTTTTAACAGACATTTTCCTGCCATACCTCTTAGGTGCTGGCTTTTCTTCATAGGAAAGCTTACAAAAATCTTTTCCTATGATAAAAAACTCTTTCCGCTGTGCCTTCTTGGGCAAATCCCTTAATTTTAATACATCTTCTAAGGAATTTAATATTTCAGCGTGTGCATATGGCACATTGCTTTCTATTTCTCTTTTCCACTTCTGTGGAAGATGCCCCGGACACATTATGAGGGTTCGATAATGAACATTATCTTCCTGCAGACATTCACTAAATGTTTCATGATGTTCACGCATCCACTTTTTATTTTCTCTACCCTCACAAATGGCCAGTGACTGAATGGTCTTACCTGTACCCATCCCTTCTATCATGAGCACATAATTACTGGAATCCAGTATTTTCTGCGCTCCATTCACCACTGCTATTTGCTGCGGATAAAGCCGAATCTTCTTAAAGGCTACATTATCAATTGTGCCTTTAAGTTCTGTTTTCGGTTTGACGATATTCTTCAAATTTTCCACAATGCTATGAGAATATCGCTGAAGATACTCATCGATATTATCCACTTCAAAAGGTTTTTGTGGCTTCTTTGTCAGCCATATAACCCCTTCATCGTGAAGATTTTTCAGTGTTTCTAATACCCAGTTTTCATCGGCCTCAAAACGTACAACCTCAATACTATCAAGGCTTACCATTCCACCGTGCGTTCCTAAATTAATAGAAACTTTTTCTGGTGTATCCACACCGATAATTTTATGTCCAATTCTGGCATATCCGTCCTTTACTGCCCTATCAAGAAGCGGTTTCATCCACTCCTTCAAAAGAGGCAGTTTCATATTGTTCATTAGAAGATTATATAAATCTTCATAAATTTTATCTTTATGACAGATATATAAATTCTTTCCAATGTTCTGCGAAAACGCCATCAGATGATATGCGTTTTCTTTTCCTTTCTTTATAGGCTGTATATAATTTTTATATGGTTCTGTATCTGTAAGACACAGATTTTCCCGGTCATTATCTAACCGAAAACCATATCTTAAATTAGCCCACACTCCTGAAACTTGCTCTTTTGAGCGTGCATACATTGATATGCCTACCAACGTACGCATGGAATCTCTGGGATATCGTACATATCCCGGAACCTCGTCCAAAATTGCAAAATGTAAGTACGAACGTACTCCATTTACATTAATAGTTGTTGCCATCTTTTCCTCCATTGTCATTTTTTACTTTTTTAACTCCTAACTCATGGTAGTTAAAATCTGCATCTAGGATGTGCATCGTTGTCAATGCTTCTGAAATTACGGCAACATGATGTCCGTCTTTTTTATCGTTTTGACGAATTTCTTCCCGTTCAGCAATTTCAACAATACCTCGTTGGATGTGTAATGTACCTTCATCCTCGTTTCCTGCAATTCCTGAGCCTGCACCGCAGACTGCCAGGAGATGCGCTTTCTCTTTTGTCAGTGGCAGAGCAGGTGAACCTGCCTGTACTGCATGATATGAGTCTACACATCCCATATCTCCAAAAGAATTTAGAAGGTTTGAGCTGTCAATTACATCTTTGAATGAATCTGCATCGAACTCCCGTGTTGTGAATTCTTTGACCTGTTCATCTTTTGATGAAATTACCGGAAACTTTTTTCTGATTTCCACATTTTCTTCAGGCAGATATGGAATCTTATTCAAGTCTTCTACTCCCTCCAGAAAATCATCTAAATCATACTTTAGATATCCGGTTGTGGCTCTCCGGTATGCCAATATCGCTACCTGATGGTATTTCGCATATTCGACATCATCAAACCTGAATACGCAGGTTATCTGATATCTTGCGAAAAAGCTCTTTATAAATTTTGAATCCAAAAGAAGCGGATACGGTATTACATATACCAGTAACGCATCCTTTTTTAAATACAGAAAGAGCTTTTCTTCAAAGGCTTGTTCAAGCCTCATTTCATCGCTTTCTCCATATGGAGGATTAGCGAAGCAGAATGAAAACACTCTGTTGCTTATCCTCACACCATGAAGAAAGTCGGCATTAATTGCATAGTCAATACTTTCCGGCATTGATTCTGCAATTTTCTCATAGGTTTCTGTGTTCATCTCTACACCATAACGATGTAGGAGTTCTTTCTTTTTAAAACCGGCTACTACTGCATTTAATGCTGTGCAGTCGCCACAAGACGGCTCTAGCACACAAACCTCTTTGTCCTCCGGCCACTTAATTAAGCGGCCGATCCTTTTACAATGACCAATATCCGTGTAATAAGCACCCAGCTTACCCATATTAGCCATTGTTCTGCCAAACATGCTTGCATGTGTGACATTTAAATTATTATTCACTATTCCTCCTTCTGTCTGGTGTAACCAGACTAAAACTTTATTTTAGAAATAAAAAAAGCGCATGGCATAAAGCCACACGCTTAAAATTATTTCTATAAAACAAAGCATACCCCGTCATTTTACCGGACATCACTAAAAAAACTTCTAGTAAAATAACGAAATACACAATATATATATTATACCATATTATTTTTTCAATGCAACAACTAAGTTTGATACTCCCACCGCCTAAATGTAAGAGCTTTAGGGCAAACACTTGGTAAAATAGAAAAACAGCAGGACAGTCAATTTAAACTGCCATGCTGTTATTGTTCGATATCAGTGTAAAATACATTTTGAATAGGAGTCCGAAATTTACGGCTTTCCGGACTCCATAAACAAAAAGTAAATATACATAGATTCCCTATATATATCCGATAAAAGTATTCCTGCGGCAAACAGAAATCACTTTCGTATAAAAATATAACATAAGTTCAATGTTTATTCAAGATATTAAATTGCTAAAAACAGCCGATAAGATAAAAATTACTCTCCAAACAAAAAATACCGCTGAGAAGCAGTCTGTCAAATGTTTATCATATAATTATAACATTTTAACAAATCTGCTTTCTCAGCGGTACTTTTTAATTTATTCGTCTAGCTAAATATAAGATTACCTGGTTATAATCACTTAAAGTGAACGTTTTATTTTTTATACGTTCCCTTGTCCGTATTATTTCCTGCAATATGATAACAATATCACTTGGTGAATAAATTTTTCTTAGTTTGTTGGCTTCCTCTTCATTTATACATTTTAGAGGTACTTTGATTTCTACATTCATAGCATCAAAAAATATAGCCTCCATTCCATAAAAGAGTGACAGTTGTTCTACCACATCACTCGATTTTATAAAATTTCTATTTCCCTCTGCCATTGCACTGAGTGAAAATATAAGTTCTCTTGACTCTTTAACGGTTCGTAAAGAATCAACCATTTTTAGAATTTGTGTTAAACTTCCTTTCTCACTCATATGCTCTAACCATTCATAACGGTCATTTACAGTGGCTTTAATAAGTCCCTCAGAAAATCCTGTATCTGAAGAAAATTTTTTTAATTCAGCCTGTGTAATGCTCCGTCCTGCCGGTATTACCGTACATCTGTTACATACGGTATCCATTGGACGATTTTCACAGCACATAATGATTATATTATTGCTGTAACCATCCTCCAGCACTTTTAACAGCGCATTTTGAACGTAAATGTTCATACAATCAGCATGACCAATAACATATACATTGACCCTTGCATACATCGGAACCAAACTTTTATTTTCCCATATGCAAAAAAGCTGATTTAGGGTGATATCCCTCTTACCATCGATGATATCTATCACATGAATATCATTGTGGTTTTTCCACGGTATTGTAGAATTTTTACCAAAATTTGCAATGTCTTCCGCAAGTTTTAGTGCCTGTGGAAAAACCCCCGTTCCTTCCTTTCCCAGCAGAATAACTCCTCCGCCCGGATTTTCGATAATTTTATGTAATTTATCCATTACTCTTTTCCTCCATTTTCAAAATATGCCGCAGTAACCATATCTGCATTTAATTCATCAAGTGATGTCTTACATAGCAGATACTGCATTACTGCAGAATATATTTCTCCTTCAACCGGATTCTGTAAAAAATCCGTTATCATCGGAAAGAATTCCTTCCCATTTTTATAATGAAAAGTATATTTTTCTTTATATTGAATATACTGAACCGCACGTTGGTAAATCTCCTTTACAGGTTCCGTATATCCGCTGCATATAGAAATATACTCTTCCACCATGGCAAGTTCCATTTCCGGAGTAAAATATTCTTCTACTCCGGAAAATTCTATATATTCTCGAATTTTTACCTTACTGCTTTTCATTATTTTTTTCCTCCTTTGCACAATATTTCTGCATAAACATATCAAAATATTTTTTTATGCACATTTTAAGTTCCGGGTCATCCGGATATGCAAAACCCGTGCTTGCATCAGGTCTGCATAAAGAATTGTCGATACCAAGGCACCTTGTAAGATACATTTCTGCACATCTGGCAAATACCTCAGTTCTTGTAAGGTAATAATTCAGGTCATATTTCCCTGTTAATTTTATGCTGGTATTTTCTACCAGACTGGTTAATTTTTTTGCATATACATCATATATCTTGGAAAATTCATACGTACTGGATAACTTTCCATAAGTATAATCCAGCATATGAAAATACTCATGAATGAATGACGATGGATACCGTACATCCACACATATGCACTGTACAGCCGGGTAATAAAGACCAGCGGCTGCATGATTACCCAGCTTCCGAAATCTTAAAGAAACAAGTTCTTTTTTCGGCTGGTGAAGAATTTGCTTATTAATAGCTTCCCATTCTTCTTCCAATTCCATTATTTTTTGTACATCCGAGTCTTCATCAAACTCGACATATCCGAAATAACGGTTAAATCGGCTTTCTTCCATTGCCTTTATAATCTTCTGGGGAATATTCTTTTTAGTTTCATATGATTTTGCATAAGATGAAGAAGTTTTTCTGTCATACTTTCTGTCTTCTTCATCTAAATACATCTGCCTTAGCAGTATATATAACTGCTCTGACAAACATTGGTCCGAAGATGTTACCTTGTATGCATATCCTGACTTATAACTTCTATTGTCAAGATAGGCTTTTACCTTTACAGGTATTATTTTTAACACCTGTAAGGCAAATTCAAAGTTGTAAGGCATGATTTGTGTTGAAAACACATTTTTCTCCCTGCTATTTGAAGATACTGCATATGACAATTGAAATTTTTGACATATACTTTCTGCAATAGTATCTCCGGTTTGAATTTTGATTTCTTTTGATAAATCCAAACCGTAAAAGGATTGCAGGCACCCCTTTACAAAATCTTCTAACCCACCATTTAAAACTTCATTTGTACTAGCCTGCAATGTATTTAACATTACAGCTCTCGTACATAGTACAGCAAAATCATTTACATGCCGTACCGAATCCGGTACGGTTTTTAAATATAATACCGAACCAGTTCTTCTCGGGGTCATTTCTAATACTGAAAATTCCCCTGGATGCTTTAAAATTTCATGGTCTGCATCCGCAGAGAAATACAGTCCACTATAGGCACTGTCCCTCTCTTTGCAACAACACTCTATTATTTTAGAGTACGGATGCAACTTCATATTTAATATATACTGGGATAATTCATTATCCCCCAGCAGTTGAATCAGTTGTTTTGATGGTTCAAATTTCATTTTTCCATCATTATCAATAATACTGTCCGTTATTAGTTTACGTACTGTTTTTGTAAATACGTTAAACAAATATACTGCCAAAGCCGAACGGCCTTTTTCAGCATTATCATGTAAAGTTTTCCATCTGATTGCTTTTTTGAAAAAAGCTTCTTCTCCATTCTGCTGCTTTTTACTTTCACGTTTACGAAGTACCGACAATATTTTATCCTCCTTATGAAGATAATTCTCAACTGTTTTCTTTACTCCGTCCTCATTTTTATTTTTTGCAAATGATTTAAAAAATTCATTTGCAATATTTTGCCTTGCCTCTTCGGACAAAGGCTTTAAATTATATTTTTCCTCTTTAAATTCATTTAATTCAAATAATGAAAATAAAGGGTTTTTTTTCACGCTCATATGTCCTCCTTATGTCTGGCATAACCAGACCGAAATTTTTATATGCAAAATGCGCACAGCCATAAGCCGTGCGCATTTCACCTTAAAACTACATTACAACAATTAAAAAAATTGTTGCGAGTATACTTTTTGAATATTTCCATGATAACTGATATGCGTTATCATAGATTTAATAATTCCTACGGTTCTCACCGTAGTAGAACCGTTTGGATATATTCGGCACTGTTCCAAATATACCAATGGTCCATTTGATACATTTTTTTTAATTGTATCAATACAGTTCACTTTCTGCCCGTAAACTGTATTGATATATGTACCAGCCTTGTATACCTGGCCGGATCTCGTATGTATAGATACATAATCCGGCAGACTGCCAAAAAGTATTTCTCTGACAGTATCCGGTACCCCTTCTGCTACTGCTATTTCATTCATTTTTTTCTTTCCTCCTAATTAAATGGTAAGCCTTCGGATTCATCTCCATCAGGAATACTCATAAATCCATCTCCATCAGCAGCACTCGGTTCCGGTCTTGATGGTGTATAGGCAGCACCACTATTTGCTGCTGCTGAAGATTTACTCTCTGCAAATTCCTGTTCTTCAACAACTACATCAGTCGTGTAAACTCTCTGTCCGTCCTTATTCGTATAGCTTCCTGTCTGGATTCTGCCGGTAATGGCAATCTTGGTTCCCTGATGAAGATACTTTTCAGCAAATTCACCCTGTCTGCCAAATGCAACACAGCTGATAAAATCAGCAGTCTGCTCAGCGCCGTCGCTATTGGTTCTAGCACGTCTTCTGTCTACAGCTAATGTATATCTTGCAACTGCCATAGAGCCGTCAGAGTTCTGTGAATAACGAACATCCGGTTCTCTGGTCAGTCTTCCCATTAAAATTACTTTGTTCATGATTTTTTCCTCCAATTGAAATTATTTTTGTTATCCTTTACAGCAGAACAAAAGCCACATTCCATGCTCATATTCTGCTAAATCACCTGTTTGATTAGCCTCACCTACGAGCCGGTTTCCCTCAATGCACGTATTTACGTTTGCACAAGGTACTCCGTACCCTGATAGAGCCACAGGCTTTCCGTCAGGCTCGATAACCTTTCTTTGTTGTACATATGCAGCATATGTAGCTGCAAGCGATTTAAAAACGTTTACAACTACACTTTCTTCTACCACTTCCCCGTCAGCAATGCGGGTAGCAAAGCAGGATGCGGTAAAATAATCTGCATAATATGCAGACAAAGACTTCTGATAACTTTCAGTTATCTTCAGTCCTTTTGTTTTATTCTCCGGCTTTTCTTCCGGAAACTTTTTCATATTTAGCAATGTCGCAAAATCCATAGCTCCTCCTTAATAATTTAAAAAGATTTTAAAGGTACTTCTGAACAAGTGTGTATATGGCGACGTTTCCGGCTGCCTCCCATCCTGACGATGCGATAGGCGCATCGGTTTCAGTATTAATACCATACCAAAATCCTTTTTTAAGGATAAAACCGTGGTAATTCTTTGTTTCATTACTTCTCTTTAATCTAAACATAATATCCTCCTTTATAACGGTCTTATTCACCGTTTGAAAATCCCTTGAAATATAGGTCCTCACCCTTTATTTTTCCCAAAATTTCCACATTAGATTTTGCTCCTTTTTTTAATTGATGAGCTAAATCCTCTGTTGAAATTCTTAAATTAGCAGCCATTTCCGCAAATTGTTCTGGCGAATAGATTAATACATATTCTCCTGAGTCTGTCTGCACAGTCATTGTTGCCGAACCATCTTCGTGTAGATCAACCGGAGATGTTATTTCTATATAGCCACAAAAATCCAACTGTGGCTGTGGCTGTGGCTGTGGCTGTGGCTGTGGCTGTGGCTGTGGCTGTGGCTGTCGATTATTCTCCAACCGTACCAGCGTGTCAACCCACATTTGGTTATGCCCTTGCCATTTTTCACATATCCCAGTAACCTTATAGATGGTTTCAGCGGCAAATGATGCCGCAAAATCTTCTTTTGCCATCTTGGCCTTAGCAGCCATTTTTTCGGCCGCATCGGTATTTAATATGATATTAAATTTTTGTTTTTTACCGTTTATGGTTTCAACTAATATTTTTATCATACCATTTTTTAGCAACTGTCCAGCTTGTAAAACTTTCACAGTTGCTTCGGATACTGATTTTTTATTTCTTCCTGTCTGTTCATTCTCCTGCAGATTTTCGTATCCTTCAGGTTTAAGGCAGAAGTGCATGATACAGCGTTTCCACGCTGCGGTTTCAGCTGCCTTGATGTTGTTTTCAAGACTAACGATTCCAGAACCGTCCGTCTTATATTTAATATTTGATACTCCTAATTTTGTAACGCTTACAACAGTTGAGCCATCATCAGCTGTTATTGTAAGTTTTCCACCAATTATGATGGTTTTTTGCGTATCCAGCTCCTTAATGAGCACATGCTCATTATTTGTACCCACAGGAACTGTTTCAAAATTCGCATTAAATCCCAGTAACTGGGTGAATTTTTCTTTCATTATGTTCTCTTTTATAAAAGGATTACCTTTATTGTTTTTTGAGTAATCCTCTACTGAAAACAAATGTAATAGTTTCTCCGAAAGTTCCGCTACAGGAACTCCATTTACTGTCTTTTCCATAAATTTCCTCCTTAAATCGCCATTCCTTCACAAATGACGACATTTATGTTTTTTAGATTCATATAGTTTATATATGCATCTAAAATTTCTTTTGCCGGAATAAAAGGTGTTGCCAGCACAATGCCTTTTTCTGTCATGTTTTTTTTGCAGTTCACTGTTACCAGTGTTTTTAATATTGCATTTTCTTCCATGGCAGCATTTAATTGTGAATCAGCCTTGTGGCTAATACTATTAGCCAATTTAAACTCTTTGGCTAACAAGGGATTTGAAAAACTAATATTACATCTGGATGCGTTAAATAACGCTTCTTTTGTATTATCAGTATTAAATGGTTCCTCCTCAGAATCAGAATCAGAATCAGAATCAGAATATTGTACCACGCTGAATTCTTCTGGTTGCTCATTATTTTCATAATTCTGCAATGTATCATCAATCTGTTCAGATTGTGGTACTGAAAAGAACTGTGAAAACAGCGTTTCCTTCGTTTCCTTTATAGAATCTTCATCGTTTAAATCAATAAATGATTCATCTTCTTCATCTTCAAAAGACGATTCATCCTCTTCATCCATAATATACTCAAAGCTATCCGGAAGCTCAGAATCTTCCAATTCCTCATATTCAAAGTCATCATTGTTATTTTCTTCTTCTAAAATAGAAGAAATAATATTCTCTGTCTGCTGTGTTACTTGCGTTCGCTCACCTGTCTGAAGACTTTTTACAGTTTCTTCCAGCTGCGCAATTCTACACAGCGCTTCCTGCAACTGTTTTTCAAGCAGCGCAAGATTTTTTCCATTGCCAACACTTTTATCCGTTTCAGCTGTTGTGCATAATTGGGCGACGGCTAACCTTATGCCGGAATAAGACTTCTCTGAATCAGCGTATACTGAATTGATAGTATTGCCGATTTTTGTAAGATTTGACAGCGTTACACTGTCTGAAATCTTTTTCCCTGCAGGATTATCCGTATACGAGGCTGAAATTGCATCAGCAATCGTTTCACATACATTTTTCACAAATGTACGTGAATTAACTGCCCTATTTTCCGCTTCATCAACGGTAAACAATGCTTGTTTAAACTGCCCATTAGCAAGGGCAATTATAAACTCCGATAGCATATCTTCTCCCAAAATAGCCAGATACTGCGCTACCTCCGTAGCACCTATCTGAAAATCTTCCGGATACGGGATGCGGATATGTTCAAAGTTATTTACAGCATTTCGCATTGATCCTTCTGAATTTTCAGCTATTGCTTTTAATGCTTCGTTTGAGTAGTTTTGTCCATACTGCGGACGCAGGTCTTGAAGATAATTGAACATATCTTCATCAGTTATAGACTTAAACTCATACTTACCGCATCTGTTCTTTATTGCTTCCGGTATTGCTTCATACTCGGTTGTACAGAGTATGAAGTAAATATATTCCGGCGGTTCCTCAATCGCTTTTAAAAGCGAGGACCATGCTGCAGCTGATAATCTCTGCGCTTCGTCTATGACGAAGATTTTTGCATTCCCCAATGGACGATAAGAAATATTAGACAGCAATCTGTCTATATCCTCTTTTCCTCCATTGGTGGCTGCATTCAGTTCAACATATTCGGAACTAAGTCCAGTTGTTATTTGCTGACACGCAGCGCAAATTCCGCACGGTTCACCGTCCTGCATGTCCGTGCAATTTAACGCACGGCCGACAATTCTGGCTGCCGTGGTCTTTCCACTGCCAGTTTTTCCATAAAAAATAAGAGAATGTTCCAACGCTCCCTTATTTACAGCCTCTTTTAATGCTTTTTTTGTTTCCGCCTGACCAGCAAGCTGTGAAAACTTAACTGGTCGAACGATGTTATACAATGCTTCTCCCATTGTTTTTTCCTCCTTCTATGCTATGCCAATGCGGTTTTTGTTTTATGGGTTACATTTTCAAAATGTTCCCTCATAACATCCTGCCATTCTTGAAGATTCATATTTTCCATATCTTCTATGAATCTTTCCAGAATTATATTTTTTTGCTCTCCGTTTGGAATGACTCCACCCCAGGATGCTAAAAAAACATCATAATCCTGCATAGCTCGTTTTAAAATATATTCTCTTCCAAGAGCATACATCTCTTCCGGTGTTAATTCAATGTTTATATCCACACCAGAAACGTTTCTTTTAAGAAACATAAATACCTCCTTCTGTCCGGTAATACCAGACTAAAACTTTATTAAAATAAAAAAAGCGCATGGTCAAAAACCATACGCTTAATCATTCTTATTTAATAAAGCATACCCCGTCATTTAGCGGACATTACTAAAAAAACTTCCAGTAAAACAACGAAATATACAATATATATATTATAACATGTACAATTTATTTTGTGAAGTATATTCTAAGAAAAGGTTGAGATTAAATCTCAACCTTTTTCTAAATTCGCATACCATGGGCAATAGTAATTTTCAATATTTTCTTTTGTAATTTCTGAAAATTGGAATTGGCTTTTATTAATAATGGCATCATCCATGCCTTTCCCTGATTCCGCATCCCAGTTTACTATGATGCAACCAAATCCAGCATTTAATATTTCTGTTGCAAATGCTTTTTCTGCATTTAAAACATTAATATTTTTTGCCTTATCGGCATCATATGCAATGGCAATATACTTAGTGCCATTGTCGCGTAGTTTTTCAATGATGTTTTTTCCTACGCGAGTTTCAAACAATTTTTTAAAAGAATTGACTCCAGGGATAATTATATAAGGCATATGCATAGCTGCATTGCCAATTATTCCTTTTTTTTCACCTTCTGTCGCAATTGCGATCAGAAAATTATCATTTGGAGTCGCAGTCAACCCGCAAATGTTACTGGCTTCTGTTCCATTCTTATACCAATTTGTATAAGTTCCCTCTTCATAGCAGCGCTTCTCGCTGAATGAAGTTAATGGACGATACTTACCCGTACCATTGTATTTTTTTTCTTTTTCAGGGATCAGGTTCCCATCAAAATTTTTTTGAAAAACTCCTTTCCACGGAATCATGTAACGGAGTTTTCCGTCACCTTTTTCATCAATAAAAGAATACCCATTTGTATCTTTATGGTAATTCTTCCATGAGTCCAGAAAATCCATGCGTACACGAATACGCACGATTTCCCCTTTTTCATTTTTCAACGGAAATCCGATTCCTGAACGACAATTAATCGTCCAATACTCATTTCCGTCTTTGCTCTTCTTCTGGTAAAACCCTGGTATGCCAATAGGTTCGCCCAGCTCTTTGACAATCTCAGAGCTGACGGTGCTCCGAAATTTTTGGAAACTTTTAAAAATTTCCGTTGAGGCATTTCTTTTCCAGTCATCAATCGGAAACGAGCAAAGTTCTGAATTTTCAATCAGTTCGTCACTCCACCCCTCTTTCCGAAGGTACTGTCTGTGCATGTCCGTTATCGGGTACTTTTTTATAAGTGTCCTGTAAAAACGGTCAAGCACAGTATCAGGTGCAATTTCATTGATTCCTACGGGAATCAATTCTTTTTTGATTGCACCCGGGCCCTTTACGGCATTCACATCTTTTCCTTTGACAAAAATATGATAGCCGTTGTCCTCTGCTTGTTTTACATCTTCAGCTCTGCGGTATACGCCATAACCTTTAGAGCTTTCCTGGCACAGCAGATAAAAATGACCATCATATCCAGGGGTATCGCTGCCGGGACAACTTACCCGTGGCATCTGATAACGTTTACATAGGTAAACTTCCCCATAGCCATCATCAGCACTCTTATGCGCGCAATAGTCGCCCGTGCCACAGATTGGGCAGATGTTGCTTTTCTTGGCTTCAATCCATCCGTCAGCCATGTGTTTCCTCCATTCTTTTGTTATTGTTATTATTTTGGAAATAAAAAAATCCATCCTAATTGGATGGACGAATAAACCGTTTAGGTTTTTTATGATAATGTCAGAACATAATTCCAACATACATAAATACCCATCTTCGCTTATAGGTAGGCGGGTATAATCACAAAAATAGGAAGTCCCTATTTTTAAAAACCTAAATAATTTGTTTTTATAATAAATCAATTACGATATGTTGTCAATATCCTGTAACAGATACTTGCAAAATTATTGTTCTATTATATACAGAAGGGAAAAAATTATACTTAATATTACATATTAAACATAATTATACATATTATACTTATTAGCAGTCTAAATATCGGTAATGCCAGTATTTTAAAGGCTTTCAGAAATTCTTAAATTTGTTTTTTATAGTAATATGATTATTTATCGTAAATTTTATCGATAATTTAGAGAATACAATTTTTATTTGTAATGGAGATATAAACATTAATTTAATAAATGACATAAGG
>ERZ772937.462-NODE-462-length-35018-cov-3.795784_pt1 | contig 35018 bp, 34 predicted proteins | sample MGYA00512113_ERZ772937 | MGnify/ENA primary metagenome ERZ772937 (study PRJEB29015, sample SAMEA2737649) | human gut metagenome | biome: human gut; feature: human-associated habitat; material: faeces | place: China | collected 2012 ... | reverse complement strand
TCTCTTTAAGCCATCTTAAATGACTCTGAGGTGTCTGTTAAACCCGTGTCGATTCAGGTCGCCCGGCGTATCCCTTGATGGCGATGCTGCGTATCCATCTGATGCAGAACTGGTTCGGCTACAGCGATCCGGCCATGGAAGAAGCGCTGTACGAGACGACCATCCTACGTCCGTTAGCCGGGCTGAGCATGGAGCGTATTCCTGACGAAACCACCATCCTCAACTTCCGTCGTCTGCTGGAGAAACATGAGCTGGCAGCCGGCATCCTCTGCGTGATCAATGGCTACCTGGGGGATCGCGGTCTGTCGCTGCGCCAGGGCACTATCGTCGATGCCACGCTGATCCACGCGCCCAGTTCAACCAAGAACCAGGACGGCAAGCGCGACCCGGAAATGCACCAGACCAAGAAGGGGAACCAGTATTACTTTGGCATGAAGGCGCACATCGGCGTTGATGATGAATCGGGGCTGGTACACAGCGTGGTGGGCACGGCAGCCACCGTGGCGGATGTCACCCACGTCGACAAGCTGCTGCACGGCGACGAGAACGTCGTCTGCGCCGATGCCGGCTACACCGGCGTCGAAAAGCGCTCCGAGCATGCCGACCGAGAAGTGATCTGGCAGGTCGCAGCACGCCGCAGCACCTACAAGATGCTCGATAAACGCAGCGCCCTGTACAAAGCCAAGCGCAAGATCGAGAAGGCCAAGGCGCAAGTGCGAGCGAAGGTAGAGCCCCCGTTTCGCGTGATCAAGCGGCAGTTTCGGCTACACCAAGGTACGTTTCCGAGGGCTGGTGAGGAACACTGCACAACTGGTGACGCTGTTTGCCCTGTCGAACCTATGGATGGCCCGCCGACATTTGCTGGCAAGCGCAGGAGAGGTGCGCCTGTAATGCGGAAAATGGCCGTCGCAAGGTGCTCGCGACGGCTGAAAGCACCGAAATGAGCGGGTGATCCGATCGTTTTTGATCGGTTCACCGCTTTCAAAATCAGCAGTGGCTGAAGTCAGCCGGAAATACAGGGCTACTTCAGACCATCCCTAGCTAGGGCTCGTAGTTCGGCGCAAGGCTGAAGTCGCTTGGCTGCTTCGCTGTGCAGATCCATGACCCACTTTCCATCAAACTCCCGGTTGTAGTTCCACAAGCATCTCGCGAGTCTTGCCGGCCCGCTCCACTAACAAGACCACAACATCTCCAACGTTCTTGTCGTCTAGCCGGGCCTGTAATGTGGTGACGTCGTCGACGGCGATACCGTCGATGCTGATAACGCGATCGCCGGGCACGATGCCGCCTGCGGTGACCTCGACGCCGACGAGCCCGGCCCTGTGCGCCGCCGAGCCCGGCGTCACGCGCAATACGAATACGCCCTTACTGCCGGTCAGCGCCTGCAGACGCGCGTTGAGCTGCTCATCCACCTCGATGCCCAGCGCCGGACGGATGTACTTGCCGGTCTTTATGAGTTGCGGCACCACGCGCATGACGGTATCGACCGGCACCGCAAAGCCTATGCCGGCCGAGGCGCCAGACGGACTGTAGATGGCGGTATTGATTCCGATCAGCCGCCCAGCCGAATCGAGCAGCGGGCCACCGGAATTGCCGGGGTTGATGGCGGCGTCGGTCTGGATCAGGTGATCGATGGCCGGGCCGCCCGCTTCTCCCGGCAACGAGCGGTCGAGCGCGGAGACGATACCAGTGGTGAGCGTCCAGTCCAGGCCGAAGGGGTTGCCGATAGCGAACACCTTCTGACCCACCTTGAGGTCGGCACTGGTGCCGACCGGCACGGCCGGCGGGCGCTTGAAACCGACGCCGATCTTGAGCACGGCGATGTCGTGCGCGGGGCTCGTCCCCACCAGCGCGGCCTGGTAGTCGCGGCCGTCGGCCAGTTTGACGGTGGCTTCGGACGCGCCCTGGATGACGTGGAAGTTGGTGACGACGTGGCCGGCGTCGTCCCAGATGAAGCCCGAGCCAGTGCCGCGCGGCACGGAGAACACGTTGCGCGTCCAGACATCGCGTACTAATTGCGCGGTGGTGATGTAGACCACCGAGGCGCGCGATTTTTCGAACAGTTCGATGGTGGTTTTCTCGTCCGCCGCCAGATCGCCACGCGCCATCACGGTGCGTTCTGCTGCCTCGCGCGGACTGAACCATGCCTCGATGGCGGGCAGAAACTGCCACAGCAGCATGAGCGCGGCAATGCAGGCGGTGATGAAGAGCCCGCGCCGGACGAAGCGGTCCGGCGCGGGGCGTTGGTACGGGTCGAGATAGGCCATGAGACGTCTCCTGTTGATGGGCAATCAGCGCCACAGCCCGCTCGGGCGCCAGCGCGGTGGGCGCGTCGCCAAAGCGGATTCCGGCAAAAAATGGGGCGCGCGGAGTGGCAACGCTGATGCTGGCCCAGGCGCCAACGTCAGCAGGCGTGCGATGCGCTCTTGCGTTGCCGGACGCGTGCGCAAGCAGGAGGGCTCGGGATTGCCCCATCCCGGCCATAGCCAGGCACGCCAGGAGCGGCTGACCCGCTCGATTTTCGCCAGCGCGGACGCCAGCCCCTGCGGGTCGCCAGTCAGTTCCGCCGCAAGGCGGTCAGCGTCGAACTCACGCACGCGAGACAAGCCGAGCAGTGCGAGCAGAGCCAGCTGGGGCGATGCGGCCAATAACAATAGACCAGGCCAATAGACCTCCGCCGCGCCAACCAGCTGCGCGGGCAGGCTGAGCAGGATCGCGATCTGTCCCATAAGGGCCAGTAGGCTCGTGAGGCGACTGTCGGAATCCGCCAGCCCCATGACACGCAGATCCTCATTAGCGATGTGCGCGACCTCGTGCACGAGCACACCCGCCAGCTCGCGTGGGCTCAGGCTGCGCAGCAGGCCATCGGTGAGGGCGATCGATGCCTCCTGCTTCGATCCGGTGGCGAAGGCGTTGACGACGGCACTGGGCACATAGTGCGGCACCGGCGTGGCGGGCAAACCGGCACGGGCGGGCAGCTCGCGCAACAGGGCCCACATCTCGTGGGCTTCTTGCGGGTGCAAGGCCCGTACGCGGTACAGGCGCAAGCTCAGCGCCGACGCGGCTACCGGTTCCAGCAGCAACGCACCTGCAACGGCAAACAGCGCGAGCCACAGGCAGCCTTCCCCAAACGGCAGTCTCCCTGCTGCGGCTGCGATCCCGACCAGGGTCAGGACCAACAGCCCGGTCTGCAGGCGGTTGAGCCAGCGGTGTTGCAAGAGCGCCGTGCGCGGATCACTGGGATGATGACGGGTCATGCTCAGAGGTCTCGGCGGCGCGGTCGCCGCGCTTGCGCAGCAGCCAGTAGGTCGCACCCAGAGCCAGCGTGGCGCTTGCCAGCGCGGCTATCTTTGCGGGGCTCGCGTCGGAGTCGAGGACCACGAACTTGCGGGAGAGTGCGATCAGCGCGATCAGGACCACCGTCTTGACCTGGATGATGCTGTCCCGACGCAGCGCCACGCGCACGATGGAATGCTTGAACTCCATCGCGATCAAGAGCGTCATGATCATACCGAACACGCTCTGGAATACCTTGTGGTCCAGGGGATTGAAGGCATCGAGAACCAGCAGCGTGAAGACGATGGAGATGAGCTGGAACAGCGACACCACGATGATGACGGCGATCACCGCCGACAGCACGAGCGCGACGACCTGCTCGAAGCGCTCGTAAAAACTCATGATGGCTAATTGGTCACGCAAGACCTGAAATGGGTTAAGGCGTGTTGATTTCATGACGATGAACTCCCTGGAAAACGGCTGCTGTCGAGACGGCGGCGCATTGCGTTGATGTGTCCTTCAATCAGCTCGGTCGACATGCCAAGCGTCGACATCACCTGTTCCGCCAGCCCAATAGCTGCGGCAAAGGATTGCTGATACACGCGCACGTTGGGCATGGCGCGAAATGCATCGGCCGCGGTCGTACTTCTGCATGACACCCACAAGGTCAGCGCCGGACGGTGCTCGGCAATCGCCTGGGCGATGCGCAACGCTTGCTGGGCATGGGCGAACGTCAGCACCACCAAGTGCGCATGCGTCAAGCCGGCAGCCAGCAAGGTATCGGGCCGACTGGCATCGCCATGGAACACCGGCGCGCCGGCGGCACGCGCGGCCTCGACCTTCTGCGCGTCCGCCTCCAGCAGCAGATGCGCCACGCCGGCGTGGCGAAGAATCTCGCTGACTGTCAGGCCAAGCTCGCCCGCGCCGCAAATGATGACATGGTCTCGATATCGCGTCGTCTGCGCGGCGATCTCGACTTCTTCAGCCTGGGGTGGCTGAATGACGCCGCCGGTGCGGCTCAAGAACCGGGCAAGTACATCGTGATGGCGGATCAGTAGCGGTGCCAGAGCCATGCTGAGCACCAGCGCGACCAGCATGGGTTGGACGACGGTCGCGGGGATCAGATGCTGCTGCAAGACCGTGCCCAACAACAGCAGGGCGAACTCGCCGCCGTGCCCCAACGCTATGCCCGTGCGCCAGGCATCGAGGGCGGACAGGCGCGTCGCCCGCAAGGCCAGCGTATTGAGCAGGATCTTGACTGGTACCAGCACCACCAGCCACGCCAGCACCGCCAGCGGTGCCGAAAGAATCTGTGCTGCGTCCAGTTGCAGGCCGATGGTCACGAAGAACACGCCCGACAACACATCGCGAAACGGCCTGAGGTGGCTTTCCATGTGGTGCCGGAAGTCGCTCTCGCCCAGCACCATCCCGGCGAGGAAGGCCCCCAGGGCGGCGGATACGCCGACCGCGTGCGCAGCGGCGGCGGCAGCCACCACCACGCACAAGGAGACGAGCACGAACGATTCCTCGTGGCCCCGCCGCGCCACCCAGCCCAGCAGGCCATGCAACAGACGGCGCGAGGCGAGGGCCGCTGCCGCGAACAGCAGCAGCACACCGAATACTTCGAGCAGCACATGCTCGATCTTCGGCGACTCGCCGCGCGCCCAGATCGCCAGCAAGGCCAGCAGGGGCACGCTGGCCAGGTCCTGAAAGACCAGCACGGCGATGGCACTGCGTCCGTGGCGGGTGGTGAGCTCGCCTTGGTCGGCCAGTTGTCGGCTGACCAGCGCCGTGGACGACATGGCCGCCGCAGTGCCGAGCAGCGCGGCGCTCTGGCCGGGCTGCCCCAGCCACATCAATAGCAGGATCAGCGGCGGGGCCACGGCGATCATCTGCAGAGCGCCCGCCATCAGCACCGTCCTGCGGGCGAGCCAGAAGTCTCCGAGGGAGAATTCCAGTCCGACCATGAACAACAGCAGCGCCACGCCCAGCTCGGACAGAAAGCTCAGCGTCTCCCCCGGCGCGATCACGCTGATGACTGAGGGGCCCAGTACAACGCCGACAGAGAGATACCCCAGCAAGGCGGGCACTCTGAACGCCGCCGTCGCCATCGCCGCCAGGCTGCAAGCCGCCAGCAGGATTAGCGTAGTGCCGAGCAAGCCCTGCATCGGTCAGCGTCCCACTTGCGTCGACGTCCAGCGCACGATGTCCTGCGCGCCCATCGCGCCGGCCTGACGGGCGATCTCCCGCCCACCCTGGAACAGGGCGAGCGTCGGGATGCTGCGGATACCGAACTGCGCGGCCAGGTGGGGCTCAGCCTCGGTATTCACCTTCGCCAGCCGGATCCTCGGTTCGAGCTGGTGCGCCGCTTGCTGGAACTGTGGCGCCATCATCTTGCACGGCCCGCACCATGGCGCCCAGAAATCGACCAGTAGCGGCAGATCGCTGCGCTCCACGTGGCGCGAGAACGTCGCCGTGGTCAACTCGATGGGCTCGCCCGTGAACAAGGGCTGCTGGCAGCGGCCACAGTTGGGATGTTCCGATAGCTTCGCAGTCGGTACGCGGTTGATGGACTGGCAATGCGGGCAGACGAGGTGAAGATCATTCTTCATGGTTCGCCTCCTTGGACCACAGTGAGGCTGCCTCGCTTCGGGTCACAGACAATGCCGACCAATCAACGCCTTGGAGCCAATCGTTCCCGTTTTTGCTTACTCCGGCCTCTTCCAGATGAGCAGCGATGAATGCTTCGGCCTGCATGAGCCACCTTCGGACAGCATCTTCCTTACTAGGAATCAGCAGGATTTCAGAGACGCTGCTGGCATTCAGCCCGTCCACACGGATAAGCAGAAAAATGCGCCGCCACAAACGCGGCATGTCCTTCAGCAGGTCAAATGCAAAAGCGAGCTCGCTCGACCGATCAATCAGCTCCTCCTGTTCCGCGATCGTTGCGACATCGGGATGCTGACTGCCAGCGAAGATATCGGCCAGCTTGAGTGTGTCATCGGGCTGATAAAATTCGAAGATTTCCTCTTCCACCATGGCCTCGGCCACGTCTTGGGCATCCGGTTCGACCGGCGCGTCCAGAGAAACGAATTCGCCAAATTGCCGGCTGCTTGCCACTTCGTTATCCAGGACGGCGAACAGATGCTTCAAAAGATCGGTGTAAGCCTCTTTTTCCCCCGGCACAGATTGCCATTCCACCTCAGCTCGGACAATCGCTTCATCCACCACGTCGCGCAGCGTCGGATAATCGCGCGGTAAATCGCCGACGGCCCGCAGATAAGCCAGCTCACGCCTTGCGACAGCCTCAAGTTTCGACAGTAGAGGCATTCGGGTCACCTCGGCCTCATGGGCGGCTGATGCGGGTTTTGCGGCAATCCGCACCTTGAGCTCGCGCAAGCGCTCGCGTCGTGCTTTGCGCTTGATTTGATCCTGAGCATGCAGTCGGTCAAAATGCTTCTTGGCCTGACGGAACAACGACTGTGCGAGCATCTGCGCGAGGGGCGTCAGCTCGTCATGTGATGCAGTAACGCTGACAATCTTTTTGCCGGGCAGGTGCATATAGCCACTGGCCAGAAATTGCCGCTTGATCTTGTCGCGATCAAGGACGATTTGAAGTCGCGCTGAATCTTTAGTGTGTTTGTCGAGCAATGGCTTGAGGGCGTGCTCGATCACATTTCCCAAAGCTCTCTGCCAAGGTTCATGAAACTCTTTGTCGATAGCTCGATAGCTATATTGTATCTGCATGTATGACTCCTTCGATGTCATTTCTATGGAGGCATGAATCGAGGATGCTCATATCCATAGATTTTGGTTTGGCACGCTCTTACCCCAGGCGCGTTTTGCGAAGACTCCAACTCAAGAACAAAAGCGTGACGCCATAGACTGCCGCATGGAAACCCAACAGCCAGCCTGCGGCCACGAATGACTCGACCGGACGGGTAAAAAATATCCACAAGACGATAGCACCAAGGATAATCGAGAGCAGTCCACTGAGGGCAAGCCAGATTTCACCCTTGATTTCCCGACGCAGCCGAACGGCGGCAGATATCTCCAGCACACCGGTGAAAATCGCCCAGAAGCCCACGCTAGCCCATAAAAAAGAAGCCAAGACTATCGTGGCGGCCCAAGGAGCAACCAGGACGACGACGCCCGTAAGTATGCCGACAATGCCGCTGAACAGCAGCCAGCCCCAGCGCTCTTTTTTCTGTATATGGCGCACCGCTGCAAACAAGTTGAACGCGCCATTGACCAAGGAAAATGCGCCGAACATGATGGTCATGGCCAACAGAGCCGATTGTGGCATCCAGAACGCGAGGGCTGCAAAAATCAATGCCAAGACACCGCGCAGCACAAAAAGCCACCAATTTTGGCTCAGCGAACACAGTGCTTTGGTGGGGTCATCCGCATTGGAATTAGCGATGGTGTCTGTGTTCATGCAATATCTCCTAAAGATCTATACAGAATAAAAAATCAAACACTCATGGAACAAGAGAGGGGGCGCTATGCGCCCCCTATCCAGGGGTTTCAGAACAACTTGGACAGTTTTGCCTTGACTTCATCGAGCCAGCCTTTTCCGCAGCCTCCCCCTCCCGTCTTTTCCTTGATTTTCTTGAGTTCAGCGTACAGGGGCTCAAAGTCCTTCCTTTTTCCATAGCCCAGCAGTTCTGCCATTTCCAACTGCTGCCGGGCTTCGTTCAACAATGTCTCCAGGCGCTCATTGGATGCTTCGCTGCGCTGACCATCTTCTACCAGAGGCTCGGCGCGCTTCAGGAGCAGCTTCGCACGCAGGACGGGCAGCGGAAGCACACTGCGCTCCTCGACCAGCGTGCTGAGCGCTGACTGCAGCGCGGCTTTGGCTTCTTCGATCTTGCCCTGATCGATCAGCGGCACGACTGCCTTCACGGCTGCGGGATAGGACGCCAAAGGGATGTTGGTGACCGTGATCACGATTTCACTGGCCAGCAAAGCCAGCACGTGGCGAGCCTGTTGCACCTCGCCATGTTTGAGGGCATCCAGCGCCTCGTCGGTCATCGCCTCAATGGTTTCCGTGTTGGCGAACAAGTCGTGCACGATGGTGCGCACATCAACGCCGGCCAGGGCGAGCGTGGGTTCGCGCGCGACGATCAGCTCCAGCTTTCCCGTCACTTCGGCCAGCGTTGCCAATGCGCGTGCAGTGTCCTTGCCGTCAAGTGCGGCCAGCGCGGATTTGGTCAGCGACAAGGCCGAGACTGCCTCATCGAGGACTTGTTTACGTTTGTCTGCCGCCTGCGAGTCCGTTTCTTTCTGAACCTCAGGCTGTACCTCCGTGACGACTTCAGGCTTGGACTCTGGACTGACAGGAAGGCTGCTTACCGCGGCCTGTTCGTTTATTCCTTCGTTCGTCGCATTGGGATTCGGTGTTTGCTCATTCATGGTGATATGCCTCGTATGAGATAGTGAAAATAGGCGAATCTATTGGGGCTGAATGCGAACATCGCGAGACTGACCGACAGAGCAGTCAGCCCCTTCATCACCTCAAAACAGCTTTTGGATGCGCGTCTTCAACTCGTCGAACCATCCCTTGCCGCTTTTGCCACCAGCCGACTTTTGCTCAATGGACTTCACCTGATCGAAGATGGGTTTGAAGTCCGCCTTCTTGCCATAACCCAGGATCTGCGCCATCTCGATCTCCGTGCGCACGGACGACAGCAAGGTGCTGAGCTCCTCGTTCTGCTTGGCATCGCGCCTGTCGGTCTCGGCCAGCTTTTCAGCTTTTGCCATCGCGGCTTCGGCCCGTAGCACGGGCAGAGGAAAGGCGACCGAGGTCACCACCAGCGTGTTCAGTGCTCGGGCGAGTTCCGCTTTGGCGTTGTCGATCTTGCCGCTGTCGATGAGCCGTGCGGCCGACTTGATCGCTGCCGGGTACGTTGCCATCGGAAGGTTGTCGGTTTGGATTACGATTTCGCTGGCCAGATTGGCAACGATGGGCCGGGCCTTTTGCACCTCGCCATCACCCAACAACTCCCGAGACAACTTGACCGCTTTCTTTACCGATTCCACGTTGGCGTGGATATCGTGGGTGATGACGCGTACATCGACCGGCGCCAAAGCAAGTTTGGCGTCGCGTGCCAATACCAGTTCCATCTTTCCGCTGGCCAGTTCCAGCGCAGCAAGCGCCTCCTTGGTCTTATTTGCATCAAGGAGGGTCAAAGCCTCCTGGGTCTTGGTGAGCGCCGTGATGGCGTCTTGAGTGAGCTCGGCACGCTTTTTATCGGCTTCCCGGGCGGCCTTGTCATCTACCTGTGGCTGTGCCGCCTTGGATGCGGCAGAGGGTGCTGCAGCACCTGGGCTAGAACCTGCCGCCGATTGGGCCAGAGCCGGTCCGCTCAGTCCGACGACGACCGCCAGGGCAAGTGCGGAGAAGGTGTATTGTGGCTGTTTGATATTCATGATCTTGGGCTCTTGATTGAAGTTAGTTGACTGAGATTTCAATCTGTTTCGGTTTGGCTTGCTCGGCCTTGACAAGCCGCACTTCCAGCACGCCGTCTTTCATGGAAGCCGTCACCTTGGTCGGATCAACGTTGTCAGGCAAGACAAAGCTGCGCACAAAGCGACCATAGGCACGTTCGATGCGGTGGAACTTCTTGCCCTGCTCCTCTTTTTCCAGTTTGCGCTCGCCGCTGATGGTGAGCACACCGTTTTCCGCGCTGACGCGCACGGCATCCTTGGGGACCTCCGGCAGATCCAGCTTGAGGAGGAATGCGTTCTCATCCTCGCTGATGTCCGCCATTGGTGCCCAGTCCGCCGTGGTCATGGCTTCGTTGCCGGTACGGGCGCCCTGTCGCTGGGGTATTCGTCCGAACATCGTCGCCAGGCGGTTTTGCAATTCATCCAGTTCCCGGAAGGGGTCCCACGGTGTCAATGCAGACATATCGGTTCTCCTTGAACAATGCCGACGAATTGGATGACGCACTGAACAGAGCCGTCGGTTTACTCTGAATGGCACCTACTACTGTTTTCAGTTCCGAACAAGTCCTTGAGTCAATTGACGGATATCGCTTTCGTCGAGCGTTTCCCGCGCCAGCAGCTCGCGCGCACAGCGCTCCAGCACCGCGCGGTTGATGTCGAGAATCCGGTAGGCGCGCTCGAACACGCCCATCACGATGTCGCGGATAGCCTGATCGATGCGCGCCTGGGTCGATTCGGCCAACCGGCAACCGCCGTGGGCCAGTTCAGGTGTATCGAGAAAGCGGGGCCGCTGCGCCTCGAAGGCGATGTAGCCCAGGCCCTCGTCCATGCCAAAGCGGGTGATCATGTCGCGGGCGATGTCGGTGGCTCGCGCCAGATCGTCCGCCGTCCCGGTAGACAACTCGCCGAACACCAGCTTTTCGGCGGCACGCCCGCCCAGCAGTACGGCGATCTTGTGCTCGAGATCGGTACGCGTCATCAGGAAGCGGTCTTCGGTGGGGCGCTGCAAGGTGTAGCCCAGCGCGCCGATGCCGCGCGGGATGATCGAGATCTTGTGTACGGGGTCGGTTTCGGGCAGCGCCAGCGCCACCAGCGCATGGCCCATCTCGTGATGGGCCACGGTTTCCCGCTCCTTGGGGTTGAGCACGCGGCTCTTCTTTTCCAGGCCCGCCACGATGCGCTCGATGGTCGCGGTGAAGTCCTGCAATTCCACGGCGGACGCACGGCGTCTCCTCGCCGCCAGCGCCGCCTCGTTGACCAGATTGGCGAGGTCCGCGCCGGAAAAGCCCGTGGTCAGTGCGGCTACCTGTTCGAGGTCTACATCCTGGGCCAGCGTCACCTTCTTGACATGAACCTTCAGGATGTCCAGCCGCCCCTTCTTGATGTCGGGCCGGTCCACCAGCACCTGGCGGTCGAAGCGGCCGGCACGCAGCAGCGCCTGGTCGAGGATTTCGGGGCGGTTGGTGGCGGTGAGGATGATCAGCCCGACCGAGCTGTCGAAGCCGTCCATCTCCGTGAGCAGCTGGTTCAGGGTCTGCTCGCGCTCGTCGTGGCCGCCGACGCCGCGCGCGCGGCCCAGCGCATCGAGCTCGTCGATAAAGATGATGGCCGGTGCCTGCCCGCGGGCCAGCTCGCACACACGGACCGCACCCACGCCGACGAACATCTCGACAAACTCTGAGCCGGAGATGGAGATGGAGAAGCAGGGCACCGCCGCCTCGCCGGCAACAGCCTTGGCCAGCAATGTCTTGCCGGTGCCCGGTGGGCCGACCAGCAACACGCCCTTGGTAATGCGCGCCCCGAGACGGCCATAGTCCTGCGAATTCTTCAGGAAATCGACGATCTCGACCAGCTCCGCCTTGGCCTCATCCCCCCCCGCGACATCGGCGAACGTCACACCGGTGTTCTTTTCCACGAACACCTTGGCGCGGCTCTTACCGATGTTGAGAAACCCGCCCATGCCCTGCTTCTCGGCGAAGCGGCGGAACAGGAAGAACCAGACGCCAAAGAAGGCTACCGCTGGCAGGATCCACGACAGCACATCGCGCAGCCAGGTGCTCTCCAACACGCGGGCATAGGGCACGTCGTACTTCGACAGGCGATCGGCAAGATCGGGTTCGACCCTCGTTGCCACGATCGTCGTCTTGCCCCGGCTGTCCGGCGACTTCAGGCGCCCGGTCACCGTACGATCCGACACCAGCACTTCGGCCACGCGCCCCTCGGCCAGCGCCTTCTCGAACTCGCTGTAGGGCACCGGCTCGACGGTTTTCGCCGTCTGCCAGTAGCTCTGCAAACTCAACAACAGCAGGAGGGCAACGATCCAGTAGCCGGTATTCCATTGATTCTTTTTTTCCATGGGCCGTGTTCCTCGAAAGTCGAGTTGCCAGAGGATCAGGTGAACAGACGGGCCGCACCGTCACGCAAACGGATGGCCAGCGAGCGGGAGAGCAGTGCCGCCGCTGATGAGCAGCCCCCACGGCGTGGCCGACCGCGGATCACGCTTGTAGACGACCGCGTGACCCGCGGCCACGACCGCCACCGCGATCGAGGCCAGGGAGGCTGCCCATGCCAGGCCGATGGGGTCGGACACGGCAGCCTCGCCCGCCATCAAGATGCGTCGCTCGCCGACTTCTTCTTGCGCGAGCCTTTGCCAGCGTCGCCGTGCGGCGTCTCGGTCGCCTTCGCGGCATCCGGCAGCTCCGGCTCGGCCGGGGTCTGCGGTGGCTCTTTGCGTTCGAACACCACGCGTTCGGCCTTGTCGTCCCAGCGTGCGCTGGCGTGATCGCCCTTGCCGATGCCGCCACCGAGCATCTCGCGCGCCAGCGCAGTTTCCAGCTCGCTGCGGATCAGGCGCTTGAGTTCACGCGCACCGAACTCGGGCTTGTAGCCTTCTTCCGCGAAATGGTCGATCAGCGTCTGATCGAAAGTGAGCGTCACGCCCTGGCTGGCGGCGCTGCGCGCCACGCGATCGAGCTGCAGGCCGACGATGTGGCGGATCTCCTCCTTGCCCAGCGCATGGAAGACGATGATCTCGTCGATGCGGTTGAGGAACTCGGGCCGGAAGTGGCCGCGCAGCACGTCCATGACCTCGGCCTTGGTCTTTTCGTACTCCTCGCCAGCCGCCTCACGCGCCTTCAGCCGTCGCTGGATGATGTCCGAACCCAGGTTGGACGTGGCGATGATGATGGTGTTGGTGAAATCCACCACCCGGCCCTTGCCGTCGGTGAGGCGACCGTCGTCGAACACTTGCAGCAGGATGTTGTAGACGTCAGGGTGTGCCTTCTCGATCTCGTCGAGCAGCAGCACGCTGTAGGGCTTGCGCCGCACCTTCTCGGTGAGCTGACCGCCTTCGTCGTAACCGACATAGCCCGGAGGCGCGCCCACCAGCCGCGCCACGGTATGGCGTTCGCCATATTCCGACATGTCGATGCGCAACAGGGCGTGCTCATCGCCGTAGATCGATTCGGCCAATGCCTTGGCGAGCTCGGTCTTGCCCACCCCGGTCGGGCCCAGAAACAGGAAGGTAGCCACCGGTTTGCTGCCTTCGCGCAGGCCGGCGCGGGACAGCCGCACGGCATCGGCCACGGCACGGACCGCCTCGTCTTGTCCCACCAGGCGCTCGTGCAGCCGTTGTTCCAAGTGCAGCAGCTTTTCGCGCTCTTCCACCGTCAACTCGTTGACCGGGATGCCGGTCAGGCGCGAGACGATCTGCGCCACGTGTTCCGCCTTTACCTCGGCACTGCCGGAGGCCCGCTCCCGCTCCCAGTCCTCGACGAGCTTCTTGAGCTCGGCCTCCTTGGCTTCGATGCGCTTGCCGAGCTCGGCGGCCTGGTCGTACTGCTTGCGCGCGGCCACGTAATCCTGTTCACGCCGCAGCTGGTGCAGTTCGGACTCCAGCTCCTGCACGGCCACCGGCCGGGCCGTGGCCGACAGCTTCACGCGCGCGGCCGCCTGGTCGAGCAGGTCGATCGCCTTGTCCGGCAGGAAGCGCGCCGTGATGTAGCGGTCGGACAACTCGGCCGCCGCGATGATCGCGTCCTCGGAGATGCTGACCTTGTGGTGCGCCTCGAAGGTGTCGCGCAGGCCGCGCAGAATCATGATGGTCTGGGCCACCGTCGGCTCGGGCACCGTCACCGGCTGGAAGCGCCGCTCCAGTGCGGCATCCTTCTCGATGTATTTCTGGTACTCGTTCAGCGTCGTGGCGCCGATCAGGTTGAGTTCACCGCGCGCCATCATCGGTTTGAACACGTTGGCCACGTCCAGCCCGCCTTCGCCACCGCCCTGGCCGGCACCGACGATGGTGTGCACCTCGTCGATGAACAAAATCAGCTCGCCCTGGTGCTCGGTCACCTCCTTCAGCACCTTCTGCACGCGCTCCTCGAACTCGCCGCGATATTTGGCGCCGGCCACCATGGCGTTGATGTTGAGTTCCACCAGGCGCTTGTCGCGCAAGGTCTCGGGCACTTCACCCGCCACCATGCGCTGCGCCAGCCCTTCGACGATGGCGGTCTTACCCACACCCGGCTCGCCGATCAGCACCGGGTTGTTCTTCTTGCGCCGGGCCAGCACCTCGATGGTGGTTTCGATCTCCTGCGCGCGGCCGATCACCGGGTCGAGCTTGCCGTCGCGCGCCATCTTGGTCAGGTCGCGCGAGTACTTGTCGAGTTCTGGCGTGTTGGTCGGCGTCTCAGCGCGGCCATCCTCGGCGCCCTTGCCGACCACCTTGCTGACCTGTTGGCGCAGCGCCTGCGGCGTCAGGCCGTAGCGGCGCAGCAGGTTGGCGGCCAGCCCTTCGCCTTCCTCGGCCAGACCGATCAGGAAATGCTCTGGACCGACATAAGAATGGCCGAGTTCATTGGAGGCCACGAAGGCGCGGCTGAGCGCATCCTTCACGCGCGGCGACACGCCGATCTCGCCCTCGAAGGGCTTGTCCCCGCGCTTGGCCTCAGACTCGATCTGCCGCTTGAGGTCATCGACCTTGATCTTGAACTGACCCAGGATGGTCTTGACCACGTCGCTGTCGGCCAGCGCCAGCAGCAGATGTTCGGTATCCACCTCGGAGCGGCCAAATTCGGCAGCGTGTTTGGCGGCCTCCTGCAACAAGGCTTCCGACTGTTCGCTGATGCGGCTGGCCAGCCCACTGCCGCGACGGCGCGGCGCACCCGAACCTGCGGCGGCGGGCTCGCCAAACGAGGCATCGACCACGTCATCGGTATCGGCGGCAACTGGCGTCGCGTCGTCGCCGATGCGGAAGAAGTCACTGCCGAGGAAGTCCTCGAACAGGCCGCTGCGCGAGCCGAACAAGGCTTCCAGCGGCGAAACGGTGCGCTTTTGCTGGCGCACTAATTGCCGGTAATGGTCGTCGCACAACAGCATGGTGCTGTGACGACCGTTGAGATTGGCTTCCACCCGCACGGTGGCGGGTTGGCCGCAGACCTGGCATTGTTTTCTGGCCATGCTGATGCTCCTGAGAAGGTTGACAAGGTTGAGGCGACGAGGCATCGCGAGCCGCGACACCTCGTCTCGGGCCGGGTTTTTCTTGTGACGAACGAGCCGGCGACGTCAGCCGTTGATCGGGATCGAGCGTCCCTGCTTCGGCGCGCTGACCTCGCGCTTGTCGATCGTGACCGTGAGCACCCCGTTCTTGAACGATGCCTTGATCGAATCCTGGTTGGCGTCGTCAGGCAGGTTCAAGGCACGCTGAAAGCTGCCGTAGGAGCGCTCCACACGGTGGAAGCCACCTTCCTTCTTCTCCTGTTCCTGGCGCTTCTCGCCACGCACCATCAGCACGTCGTTGTCGAGGGTGATCTGGATGTCCTTCTCCTCGACACCGGGCACTTCCAGGGCAATCTTGTACTGCTTGTCGGTTTCCTGGATGTCCAGGGCCGGCTTCAGCATGCCCGACCAATCGGATGGCCACTGCGGCATGTTCAACGCCGAAAAACCGAAGCCCCGGAATGCGTCATCGAACAGCCGGTCGATTTCCCGATGCAGTTGCAGGATCGGGCTGACTGGCCCGCTCGCCGCTGGCAGGTCATTGCGCTGCACCGGCAGGGAAGAGGCGGTCTGCTGCTCTTGCTGCTCGTTCTTGAACCAGTTCCAGGGAGCCAACTTCTTGAAATCGATGTCCATGTCATACCTCCAGAAAAATTGGAAAACGAGTTACTCAAGCCCTTTGCCTGCTGCGACGGGCACTGCGCCCAGGCGACACGGGCTGCTCGGATGACTTCTGCTGTTCACGCTTGCGCATCACCTCCTTCTTTGCTCCGGCTCGGGTCTGATCATTGATGCACTGATCGATTTCACTTTGACGAAGCCGCCACGTCCCGCCCACCTTGAAAGCCGGAATTTCCCCGTGCGCGGCGAGCCGATAAAGCGTCCGCTTGCCGACTTTCAAGTACGCAGCCAATTCATCGAGCGTGAAAATCACCTGTAGGTGCGCTTTCATCTCACCCTCTCCAATCGCGTCGCTTTGCGGTTCCGGCCAAGGAAATCCTTGCAATACTTTGTAAAATATTACACCTACCATGACAAACTTCAAGAGTCAAGAGTCAATGTACAGCGTTCTCCCGCCCCATTGATGCAGGTCAACTGCTCAGGCAAGGCGCAGGGGGGCGGCCTGATCAGGCAATGGACAGCGCCTGGCTCGTCAGCCTGCGTGTGCCACAGGCGCCTCGATCAAACACCGATCCTCACGTTGTAGTCGAGTGCCCGCAGCCCCTTGCTTGTCTGCATGTTCCTTGGCGGAAACTCGTCTGGGCGCGCCCAGACGACGATTTCCCCGAGGCTGCTCAGGCCAACGTGCGGAATTGCCCAGTCGTCGCTGCGGATCGCGTTCCAGAGTCGGGCCGAAACACTTCCGTTGCCCCAGACAACGTAGTTCAACAGTATCCGTCCGGCCAACACACCTTCCCGATACCGCCGCCGAAGGCCATGGCCCATCAAGCGGATTTTCCATGCGCCCTCAGCGCCGTACCAACAGCAAATCTTTCAAGGCCCAGGTCATTCAGGAGTGTTCTGAACCCGATGCCTCCATCGCAAACATCGCCTTGGGCTACAGCCTCAATGCCAACCTCGTCCACAAATGGATTCGCCTGCTTACCCAGAAAACCACGGCTATCCAGCCAGCGTTCATCCCGTTGCCTTCTCAAATGCTCGGCGCGGGTTCGCATGCTCAAGCGCGCTGCTGCGATCATGAGTTTGATCCAGTCGGCCCGTAATAATGGGCACGATCCGTATGCCTATCTCAAGTGAAGTGGTTTACTGAATTTGGCCACCTGAACAGAGGTGATATGCTCACCTCAGAACAACACAGGTGCCATAATGAAAAAAAGAAATTTCAGCGCAGAGTTTAAACGCGAATCCGCTCAACTGGTCCTTGATCAGAACTACACCGTTGCAGCTGCGGCCAGTGCTATGGATGTCGGCCTTTCTACCATGACGCGATGGGTAAAGCAGTTGCGGGATGAACGACAGGGCAAAATACCTAAAGCCTTTCCTATAACCCCGGAGCAGATTGAAATACGTGAGCTGAAGAAAAAAATACAACGCATTGAAATGGAAAACGACATATTAAAAAAGGCTACCGCGCTCTTGATGCCAGACTCCCTGAACAATTCTCGTTAATCGGGAAACTCAGAGCGCAGTATCCTGTGGTCACACTTTGCCACGTGTTCGGGGTTCATCGCAGCAGCTACAAATACTGGGGAAAAAGCCCCGAAAAGCCAGACGGCAGGCGAGCTGTGTTACGCAGTCAGGTTCTGGAACTGCATAACATCAGCCATGGCTCTGCTGGCGCAAGAAGTATCGCGATTATGGCAACCCTGAAAGGCTTCAGAATGGGACGCTGGCTTGCCGGAAGGCTCATGAAAGAACCGGGTCTGGTGAGTTGTCAGCAGCCAACTCACCGGTATAAACGTGGTGGTCATGAACACACCGCTATCCCGAATCGCCTTGAGCGACAGTTTGCAGTGACAGAACCGAATCAGGTGTGGTGCGGCGATGTGACGTATATCTGGACAGGCAAGCGTTGGGCTTACCTTGCTGTTGTTCTCGATCTGTTCGCAAGGAAACCTGAGGGTTGGGCAATGTCATTCTCACCGGACAGCAAGCTGACATCAAAGCGCTGGAAATTGCGTGGGAAGCTTGCGGTAAACCCGCCCGAGTGATGTTCCACAGTGACAGTAATAATGCCGGTGTCAGTCTTTACCACCACTCAGTTTGCCGTTTAACCCGATTGGTGTGATTACTGATGCAGTGAAGACCTTTCCGCATCACATCACTACAAATATTGATTTTTGATTGTTGGATTCGCACCAGATTTCACCTCTGTAGGGTATTCAAAAATGCTCAGTTATTACTGATGCCTAAACTGCAGCGTTGCGGGCAGGTAGCGTTGTAGCGTTTCGGGCGTATCGCCCTCGATCAATTGGCTTATCAGATCATAGCAGTGCCAGGCCAACTGGCGGTTATCCTGCTGTACGGTATCGATACGCAGCGACAGCGAATCATAAAGATAGTGATCGTCAAAGCTCGTCAGATGGATATCTGAGTCGAGTAAATGGTGCTGGCTCATATAGCGCAGTACCCCTTCGAGCAGTCCACAGGCGGCAGTGAACAGCGCCTTAGGCGGCCGCCCAAGTCGCGCGCAGAGTGCGGCGAACATCTCATAGCCTGAGCTCGGGTGGTAGTTACCGTTAATCACCCATTCCGGGCGCAGTGCAATACCCGCCTGAGCCAAACCCTGCGTGAAGCCGGTCAGACGATCGCGTGAAGGCGACAGACGCGACTGACCGCCTAAAAACCAGAACTCATCGCTATGCTTAGGTGCAATGCGGGAAATCAGTTCCGCCGTTGGGGTAATCGAATCAGTCATCACCAGCGGCAGCAGGCTTTCATTAGGACAACGGTCAAACAGCACTACTGGCAGTTGTTGGCTGAGCTTAAGATAGTCGGCATCGTTGTGCATACATGAAGCGACGATCAGACCGTCAACCTGGCGGGAAATCATGTTATTGACCACCACGCTCTCCTGACCGGGGTTTTCATCAGTACAAGAGATCAATAGCTGGACGCCTGCTTCGCGGCACAGCATTTCCAGCTCATGTGAAAAGACCGCAAAGCCGTGGTTGGTGATCTCCGGCACCACCAGTCCGATGGTGTGGCTGCGGTTGTCGCGCAGCGAGCGGGCGTGAATGCTTGGCTGATAGTGCTGCTCACGGGCAATCGCCAGTACTCGCTCACGCGTTTCCTGCGCCACACGCAGCTCCTTACCACGACCGTTCAGTACTAGGCTGGCGGTCGCTTTTGAGACGCCAGCCTGTTCGGCGATATCTTTAATGGTTACGCGTTTAGTTTTCATTACGACGCCATGAGCTTGAGGCAAAACGCTTATTCTACCATGCAAGTTCGCAGCGGCCAGTAGCAGAATGCGTCCGGTGTGATGCCAGAGAACATTAGCTGCCCTGAACAGGCCGGGAAGTAGCGGCAGCTCATCACTCCTTCGCCGCCGTTGATGAAAATCTCCACGCTAGACTGGTCGATGAAAATATGCAGCGAGCGGACGTCTCCGCGCCAGTAACGATAATGCTTCTCGTCGCTGGCCAGACTGGGTCGGGCCAGGCGGATCCCGCTGGCATCGCGTTCAAGGATTAATGCGCCGTCAAAATCGAGGCTCAAAATATCGTCCCCAGTGGTTTGTAGAACGATTTCCATCGGTGCCAGCGGCAGGGAGTTCCCTGCCCAGCCGTGCGCTTCGCCGCGCAGGGCGCTCAGCTCTCGTAGAGGACGTTGGTATAGCTGACCATCGATAAACTCCAGCTCACGCAGGCAGGTCATCTGATGGATCCAGCCGTTGGTGAGGGTCGGTTGAAGCATCTCTTCGCCCTCCGGCACGCCCATCCAGCCGACCAGCAGACGGCGGCCATCACTGGTAAGCATGGTTTGCGGGGCGTAGAACTCAAACCCTGCGTCCAATTCGTGCAGTTCGCCATGCTCGAAGGCCGCGCGGTGGTAGTCGAAATCGCCGCTCATCCACACTGCCGGGTAGGTGTTGAGATAGCGCTCTTTCTCACGAGGCACGCCCTGCGGGCAGCAAATCAGGACATGCTGGTCGCCGAGGGCAAACAGGTCCGGGCATTCCCACATATAGCCCGCGTCGTCCAGGCCATTGATGCCATAACCGGCGATTTCGCCCTGACTCGTCCACTCATGAAGGTCCGCTGAGCTGAATAACAACACCTTGCCACGCTTTTGCAAATCCTGTGCGCCCAGCACCATGTACCAGCGACCTTCGTGCTGCCAGACTTTCGGGTCACGCACGTGGCCGGTATAGCCCTCCGGCAGCGGTAATGCCGGGCCGAGTTTGGTAAACGTGCCGTCGGCATTTTCCGTCGCCAGGCACTGCCACGCGGTTCGGCTGCCGTCGTCAAATTTTACGTTGCCGGTATAGCACAGGGTGAGCGTGCCCTGACTATCCACGGCGCTTCCGGAGTAGCAGCCGTTGCGGTCATACTCTTCATCCGGCATGAGCGCGATCGGCTCATGTTGCCAGTGCAGCAGGTCGGCAGAGCTCCAGTGCCCCCAGCACTTGAACTTATGATCGCAGGCGAGCGGGTTCCACTGATAAAACAGGTGATAACGTCCGGCAAATTCAATAAAGCCGTTGGGATCGTTCATCAGCCCGGTCACCGGCGCATGGTGCCAGCGGGGATAGTGGCTGTCGGCCAGCGCGCGCGGCTGGCCCTGCATAACAGCCTGCAAAATCGCAGGCAGGCGTGATGGATGTGACATTATTCAGCGTCCGTTTTGTATTTCAGTACCAGGGAGACGACAAAGGCGACGCCAAAGGCGATAACCATCCCGATAATGTAGTTCAGCAGCGAGCTGGCCTGCACGATAGCCATGCCAGGGATAGCCGTCAGGCCCACCGCGGTCATGTAAACATGCATGGATACCACCCACGCGCCGCCCACCGCGCCGCCAATCAGGGCTGCGATAAACGGTTTTACAAAGCGTAAGTTAATACCAAAAATCGCCGCTTCGGTGATGCCGAGCATGGCAGAAAACGCCGAGGGCAGGGTAATGGCTTTGATTTTGGCATCTTTCGTTTTGAACCACACCGCCAGACAAGCACCGCCCTGAGCGACGTTGGCCATCGCCCAAATCGGCAGCAGGAAGTTGACGCCGATGGATGGGTTGCCCAGCAGTCCCGCTTCGATGGCGTGGAAGCTGTGGTGAATACCGGTAATGACGATAACCGAATAGAGACCGCCAAACAGCAGTCCGGCCAGCCAACCGGCGTGGGTAATCAGGGTGCTAAGGACAAACGAAATACCGTCGCCAAGCGCGCGACCAGCCGGGCCGATAATCAGCAGGGCGATAAAACCGGAAATGATCACCGTCAGGAACGGCGTCAGGATCAGATCCAGTGCATCGGGGATCACGCGACGCAGCTGTTTCTCAACGATGCTCATAAACCACACCGCCAGCAGCACCGGGAACACCGTGCCCTGATAGCCGATCATGGCAATCTCAAGGCCGAAGAAGTTCATGGTGTGGAAACCGGCGGCCACACCCCAGGCGTTGGTGAGCGCCGGGTGAGTCAGGATGCCGCCAAGCGTCGCGCCAAGATAAGGATTACCACCGAACTCGCGGGCGGCGGTGAAGCCAATCAGGATCGGCAGAATAATAAACGCCGCTGAGCTGCACATATCCAGCATGATGTAGATGGCGTTACCCGGGTCGACCCAGCCGTACGTTTTAACCATCCCCAGAAGGCCCATCAACAGGCCGGAGGCGACGATAGCCGGGATGATCGGCACAAAGATGTTCGACAACAGGCGGGCAATGCGCTGGAAAGGATTCAGTTTTTTCGCCGCAATGTCGGCAGCTTCCGATTTGCTGGATTCGCCAATCCCTGCCGCCTGGATAAAGGCGGCGTAGACTTTGTTCACCACCCCGGTGCCGAAGATAATCTGCATCTGTCCGGCGTTACGGAAACAGCCCTTCACCCCATCAATTTTGCCGATGGCCTGCTGATCGGCCAGTGAGTCATCGACCAGCACCAGGCGCAGGCGTGTGGCACAGTGCGCGGCGCTGGCGATATTTTCCTTGCCTCCCAGAAGCGGAAGTAGCGAGCGGGAAATCTGTTCAAAATCCATAGTACCCTCTGAATGCGTATTGATTTTCGAGTTGTCGTCCCGTGGTAGCCGGAGCGCATTCTCTTCGTTGTTATTGTGTCCGGGGCGACGAAACGTATTTTGTCGCCCCGGCGGTTACTGTCGCCAGGTGTTAACCATCAAAACCAGGTTTCCATCTGCATCCCGAACGACCATTCGCCGCCCGATTTAAAACCACTGCTGCCCAGCGCGTCATCGCTGGCGTAATTATTGAGTTTTTTGCTCCAGTCCATCCACGAGGTGTAAAGACGGATTTCAGGACGGCTGAAGAAATCGCCGATGTCGCCAACCTTAAAGGTCGGGGCGAAGGTGAGCTTGTAGAAGCTGCCGTTTACCGCATGGCGATCGTTATAACCTTCAGGTTTGAGATCCATATACTGGTAACTGCCTTCATAAGCGAGGGCGAAGTTTTGATTGATCTCCTGGATCAGACGCATGTTGAGGGTTGCCCACTGGTAGCTGTCGCCATCGACATAACGGTCTTTACTGGTTTGTGCCAGTATCGCCGGGGCGATAAACCAGTTCTTGCTCAGTGGCGTGGTGCCGTAGCTGGCGAAGCGCCAGGTGTTAGCCCCCGAGCGTAACGCGCCGTCAGAGCCGACACCTTTAACTTCGGCACCCAGTCCGTGACCGTAGAGCAGGGCGGTTTTGCTGGCACCTTCACGCAGGCCGTAAAAACTGTCGTTGTGCAACCCGAGCAGCGCATGTACACCGGTATTTGCCGCATCGCCTTTGACCGGATTACCGTTGGTATCCTGGCGTTCGTCGTTGTCTTTTGCCCGCATCCCGCTGACCATCATCTGCACCGGCCCGATGAAATTGTTCATGCTGACGATGTAGTTCTGCACACTGTTGCTGGTATCAGCAATATCGCCGAAGTTACGCCCGTAAAGAGAGAAGTTGCTGCGAACGCTGTCGTTCCACCTGACATCGTAAATACCGCCGCCGGTACCGGCGAGGAACACGACATCCGAGTCGATCCAGTGAATGTCAAAGTTATCCCGGTCAAAGCGTTTCCCGGCCCACAGGGTGGAGCCTTTAAACGGCCCGTCGAAGGTGGGCAAGTTGCCCAGTTCAACAAAGGCCTGACGCACGTTCAAATCACTGGTGCTCGCCGTCCAGTCGTTATAAGTGGTTTGACCGTCGGCGACCATGACTTTGAAGCGGGTCGTTGCCCCGTTATCCAGGGTCTGCTTATGTTCAAGATTCATTTCAACATAGGTATCGGCCTGGTTTCCCAGGCGGCCAATAGCCCCACCGGTTTCCCCTGCTGGCGTCATGTAGGCTCCGGATTTGGTGCTGGCGCCGGAGTCATTCATTATCACGCCGGAGCGGGCGTAGCCGTGGAACTCAAACCCGCTTTTCTCATCGGCTTTTTTCTCCAGTTTGGCGGTACGCTGAGCCACTTCCTGAGTGCTGTCCTGGGTTTTTTGTTGCTGTGTCGTGAGCTGCTGTACTTTCTTCTCTGCCGACTCTGCGCGGGTTTCTGCCGTTTGCGCTCTGTTTTCGGCATCCTGTAAGCGTTTTTCCAGCGCAATTAAACGGGCTTCGATACTGCTGAGATCCGTTTGTGCATGGGCTGAGGCGGCGCCGGTTAGCAAAGCGATAAGAACCGCGAGTGTGCTTTTTCTGAACATATTGATTGCATCCCAAAAGGAAAATAAAAAATTGTGTGTTTTTGCTAAACCGGTTTAGTTGCAATGTTAAGCACGACATTTAACATTTTGAAATTGATTTTGCTAAACCGGTTTAATAAGTGTGATGGATGCAACAAAGTGGACCGCGTACGACGGTATTTAGGATCAAATCTGGCGGTGTAGATCGCGCTGGTATGGCAGGGCAGTCATCGCGCCTTTCGCCAGGGTTGCCAGGGCACCGCAGGTTTGCGCCAGAGCGAGCGTTGGCTCCAGGGCATTGATATCCGCCGGCATCCCGTTGGCAGCAAGGCTGGCAAGCAGTCCGGCGACAAACGCATCGCCCGCACCGGTGGTATCCACGCTGACAACCGGTTTAGCGCTGAAATGGATAAACTGCTGCTGGAATGCGGCGATGACGCCCGCTTTACCCTGAGTCACCAGCAGTAATTCAGGCTGATAACGCTCAGTGATGCTGGCGATCCCCTGCGCGATATCATTACTCCCGCTGATGAGTATCAGCTCTTCTTCGGACAGTTTCACCACGTTCGCCAGACGCAGGGCGCGGTCGAGACAGGCGTGCAACAGGTTCTGATCTTGCCAGAGATCCAGGCGGATATTAGGGTCAAAGCTCACCCGGCCACCGGCACGTTTGATGTTCTCCATAGCCGCGAAGGTAGCACTGCGGCTGGGCTCGGCGCTGAGCGCGATGGAGCAGATGTGCAACCACTGTCCGGCGGCAAACTGTGGCAGGTCTTCTTCAGCCAGGAACAGGTCAGCGCTGGGGCGTACCATAAAGGTAAAGGTGCGTTCACCTTGGTCATCAAGGTCGACCACCACAGTGGACGTGCGGTGATGATCGTCAAGATACATATGGCTGACGTCGACCTGCTCCTGTTGCAGGGTATGACGCATGTAGCGGCCAAACGGGTCACCGCCGACGCGGCCGATAAATCCGCTGTTGCCGCCAAGGCGGGCAACCCCTACCGCCACGTTAGCCGGCGCGCCTCCAGGGCACTGTAGCAAGCGCCCTTCACTCTCCGGTAGCAGGTCCACCACTGCGTCGCCCAGAACCCAAACTTTTGCTTTCATGCTAAAACCCTCCAAGGCTAAACTTAATTAAACCGGTTTAGCATATTAAATCACAGTGAATGAGTGGGGGAAAGTTCCAGCCGGAAAAGCACTGCTCAGGGCATAAAAACGTGAGCCGCCTTACGAAATAGAATTGATTCGACAGCTGTGAAGACTTACGTCCTGGACACAAATGGATCCTGGATAAATTACCATGCAACTTGATGAAATTATCATGTTTTATCTTATTTACAGATAAATCAAAGGGCTTTTAACACCACACTTCTTGGCATAATGGTTAAGTGTAGTAATGCTCGCTCTGGATGGGTTTGCTTCTATGCTGCGCAGGTATTTGTAAGAAATACCCATTCTACTGGCGAGTTGTTGTCGCATCAGGCCCGCGAAACTGCGCAATTTCATCAGCGTTTCTGGAGGGTTTCCATTAAAACTTCATCGACAAAACCGCTTTTTACCGTAGATACAGTAAGTGCCTCTTCTCTGCCATTATCCCAGCATCCAAGGTTACCGGGTTCTGATGTAGTCTGCCGATATGCAAGAAATGCAACGGCATCATGCTGGTTATGATGCTGTTTAATCTTCATTGTCACATGGACTATTCAGGGAGCGACAAGCGCTCCCACATGAAAACAGAACCACTCGTTTCATTTACGTGCTTCCTCAAAAGTAATCTCATACCCAATACTTCTGATTTAGTAGGGTTCTGATCATATCATGCAGCTCGATTGCGCTCAATTTGACGGTTTTCATCTTTACACAATGCTCGGTTATGATACTTTGTGATAGGCATGACAAGATCTGGCCGTAATTTTTTAGAAGTGAGTTTGCCCGCCACTTCACGGGACAGCATACATCCGGATAAAACCGGTAACAGGAAAGGCTCCACGCTGCATACGGAGGAAACAGAATTAATGAATGATAAATTGCCGCCCTGCGCTGATACCAGGGTGGAACGTGTCCGTCTTAAAGATGGGGATTACTTTTTCCCTGCTGAACCCGCCATAAAAGCGGATTCTTTGCGGACAAAATCGCTCCTTCATCGTTTTAACCACACCGATCCTGCTCATATTGATTCCCGCCTGCTACTGATGAAAGAGTTGCTGCCTGAATGTGGGGAAGGGGTATCTGTCACCACGTCTTTCCACTGCAGCAGGGGGTATAACATTCGTAAGCGTCGTCTCAGCACCGTCTGGCAGATCCTGAAATTCCTGAGAGGATAGTGGACACCAAATATGGTGGACACTATCCATGAAATCATTAACCACAGTGCGTAAAAAAAGCCCTAATTATCCCGTTGAGTTCAAAATCAAAATGGTTGAACTCTCGCATCGACCAGATATCCGAGTCTTTGCGTTTGCCAGCGAGGATAAGGAGTACCAACCGTTACTCGATGATATTCTGGATGGTCCAATGGTTGGGCGTTTTGATACTGAGGAAGCCGGAAAGGCTTTGATCGATGGTGGATTGATTGAGCGTTTGATGTCAACTATCATGCCCTTTATCACTTCAGAGGCCCCTCTACCCGATACGCATCTACGTCGGGAAACAACCTGGTATTATCCACTGGAAGCTATTCGCGAAACTGTTGTAAATGCACTGGCTCATCGTGACTGGACACGCTTTGTTGAGATAGAGATTGGCTTGTATAGCAATCGATTTGAAGTTATTAGCCCAGGGGCGCTGAATAATTCGATGTCGATTGAAAAGATGGTTACAGGTCAGCGATCACCACGCAATACGATTATTATGGAAGTCTTACGTGATTATGGTTACGTTGATTTCAGGGGGATGGGAGTCAGGACAAAGATTATTCCACTAACACAGGCCATGAGTGGCCAACTCCCTGAGTTTACTGCAACAGATGATTACTTGAAAACAATACTTTATCGCACACCATCTTCTTGATATATAAGGTCTGGCCTTTCCATCCATAAGAAAGGCCATTGCTGTAAAAAATAAATTACCCGCGACTGCAGCCGAAGCTACGGTCGCCATCTCCATATGCTTTTGTATCGAGTTTAGCTAGGTAGTCGAAGCGATTCAGTAATTTATTGTATTCTCCTTCAAAGTTAAAATCATTGACGTCTAAAATATAACGACAATTTTCAGGGTAGTGAACCAATCCCGGATAATCATCCAGTTCCAATCCCAGTGCGCTATACCATGCTCTTACAATCATCATCCTTAAATTTCTTTCAGCCTCATAATCACCTAAATGGTAATAAGCATCTTTATTAAAAAAAAGACCAAGGTGAAAGTGACATTTTCCTTCTTCGGAAAACTCCCGTGCCCAAACATGACGAACACGGTTTGGATATATTCTTTTGCCGTTAGCTGCTCTGGTTCTCTCATTGGCCTCCAACATGGCATTTAATGCATTACGGAAACGGGATATGGCACCAGGCTCTAGATTAGGAAAACAGCAAACAGTGTCACCTCTGTCTAAAATGGGTGGATAATGAACATCAACACGTAACGCCATTGTTCTGGGGAATTCACTGATAGCATCATTGACGACTCGTTCAATATGTTTTTTATAGGCGAGCACATGCTCACCATGGGAACCATGATATAATTCCATGTTTCGATCCTGTCGTTAGCCCTACGGCTTTGGATAGCCGTATATAGTAATATGATCAGACATAGCTGAATGTCTGTGGTTAGTTATATTAATTAACTGTTAATAGTAATGACTGTTATATAATACCTTTCCAACAATAAAACTTGTTATCAACCCATTACCCATGCAGTAAAATAATTAAAAAGCAACTCTGCAATTATAATCACCCAAAGATGCCGTTATCCCAGTGTCTTTTTACCGTGGAAATACTTATTCCTAAGATCTTTGCCACCTTGGATTGAGAGTAATGCTTAGCCTTCTCACTCTGAATTAAATGGGAATATTTACTTCCTTCAGGCCTTCCTAGAATTTTCTTTGATTTTGCTTTGTTAGTAGGCATCTTTTACCCTCATCAAGCTATTAGGTACTAACTCCATACTGTCGAGATGTATGCAACTAAGTGGTTATGCTTAACATTGGTATCAGAAAGTATGGCTTACTTCACCGTTAAAGGGGTTAATAATGATGGCATCTCCTCCTTTCATCGCCTTTTGAGGTGTATCGCCTTCGGCAATCACAGGGACCATTACCGCTAGATCATTTGTGTAATAAATTGGTATCCAGCAATAGCATGATTGTTTAGGGGGAGTTTTATTTCTTTTCAATACTGCTTCAACTCCAAATGTAATAAGTTCAAAGATTGGCATAATCACAATGCTGCTCAAATCAAAAAAACAACCATCGTAGACTGTTTCCTTTATCAGTATGATATTAGATAACCCTCCTGCAATGAGATGTTTGCGGTTCACGCGCCGATCTGTGTAAATAAAAATTGCTTTTTTTACATTGAAACTTTTTATAATGTATGAGAGCTTTTCATGAATTAATTTTTTTTCGCTCTTACCCATCTTATCATGAGGTATTTTGTGCGCATAAAAATCTTGATCGACAACCTCGTTCCGGTGTCGAATGTGAGTGTTCCAGACGGAATAAAAAAACTCTTCGTAAGTTAATTTTGGCTCACCCCGTGCGATTGAGGGGGCCTTCTCTTCAAAAATACAGCCTAATGTTGACTCCAAAGTTTGAGCTATATGATATTGCGATGTTATTTTATTCAATGCTGGGGCTGTGGCGTTTAACAAAAATGATATCACCTCTGACCTAGAATATCCTTTTGCATTGCTATAGTCGTCAATTGCATCAATAGTTGATTTTTTGTTTGCGCTGAAAGTGATGCGTTTTTTCATATGTATCCTTGACTTTCGTTAATGTAAAATGTGATAAACGGTGTGATTTAGTATCTTTTATCGACGGATTGTTTCTGTTAATTAACCCAGCTATTCTTTAGAATAGCTGGGGAGTTATGATTTTGATGCTGCTGTTAATTACAATATACTGAGAAGGTTAATAGGAACCTATCAATGTCTTTGCGTAACCAATAATGTCGGCTGTTAATTTTCTTTGGGCGTGGTAAACCATTAGGCAGCTTGTCTTGGCAAAGCCATTTTCGAATTGTTTGGGCTTTAAGGTTTAATAGATGTGCTAACTCACTTGTGGAAACAAGTTCAGATAGAGATGTTCTGGATTGCTCATATATGCTCATGCTACTACCTCAATGATTGAGATGCAGGCATATACAAAAAGTAATGAAATTAGAAGGGAAAGAAAGGACCAAAAAGAAAACAAAAAAGCCAAGCTTGAATAAGCTTCAGGGTCAGGATCACTACCTTCGCTTGAGCCGGATGAGGTACTTTTAGTTGATTTAGACGCATTACCTTGCGAGTTTTCGGCCTGATTTTTGTGCGAGATGATACGTGCAAAAAAAACGCCCAAAGTTTTATGTCGATTGTTTTTATTGTATAAAGAGTTTTTTTCACTGAGGTGTCCAAGAGCAGCTCGAATCCTGATGTTCACCTGTCTTTCCTGAAATATGGACTCAGCACAGGTTTGTCGCTGCTTACTAGAACGAACAACTTTGATCTTACCCACGACCCGTACTATTCGAGCCTTTGAGCTGGTTTGCGCAGAACTCATCAAAGAATTAGACATAATGCTTTATCTCCTGATTTAAAAGTGGACGATGGAATTTAAACCTTAAAATACACTTATGTCAACGATGGATGTTGTTCTGTAATCTATTGATATTAAATGAAATCAACGCATATCAACGGTTATTTTTTTACAATATTTGCTTGCTGTAAGATCCACCTCTCAATTTTTTCATGCCATTTGCGCAACAGATCTAACGGACGACGGCGGTAGTGTTTTTCCGCCAGTGCACTTGGTTTGTGTCCCATAATTTGAGCAACAATACCTGTTGGCACTTCAACCCATTCAGCAAGAGTGCCAAAACTACGGCGTAAGCCGTGAAGGCTGATATGTGGTAACTCAGCTCGAGCTAACGCTCTGTTGTGTGCTGAACGCGGTTCAATAATTTTGCCACTTTTACTGTTACTTCTGAAAACCCAACCCTCCTTATTTACGTCAGAATTTGGGAATTGCGCTAGCGCACTTAACAGCTCAGAAACATAAGGAGTGAGAGGGATGATACGTTCGCCTTCGATCTTGTCTTTAATCCTCATGCTTGACCATTTGAAATCTACGTCAGACCACCGAAGTGACGCAATTTCTTCACGCCGTGCACCGGTGAGCAAAAGTACCTGGAGATAGGCCGATGCAATGGGATTATTGAGGCTACGTACGGCACTGAACCAGATTTTTAACTGTTCTTTTTGTAAGCAATCTCCCGCTTTACTCGCTGATACTGGAACCACTTTTCTCACGTTATGATCTTGTGCAATATCGCCATGGATTATTCCCTGATATTTTTTCTGGTAATTAGCCCATTTGATAAATGCACGCAACAGACGGTAGGCATGAGCAGTGACGGTAGGCCGATTTTGTCTCTCTGTACTTAGCCATGCGGCAATGTTCTCTGGTGTTAGTTCCGATAACGGTAGGTCGAGTAAGCTAGCCAATGGTCCAGCCGAGGTTGGGCCCCGGCCTCTTTTTTTACTTTCGCCTCCACGGCTGGACAAGTTAATGTGATCGGCAATGTATCGAGTAGAATATGGGCGTTTAGTTTTTGCACTGATACCGGTTCTCAATTCTTCAAGGTAATCTTCCCAAGCGCTTGTGAAGGTTACCTTCGTTTTACGAGATTCAGCCTGCTGTGATTCCGCTTCAGCAATTTTTTCTGCCTTAGCTATACGCGGATCTATCCCTGTATCGATTAATGTTTGCAGCCGCCTGGCTTCGGCCCTGGCATCATCAATTCTCCAATCGTTAATGTTGCCAATGGTCATGCGAAGGGTTTTTCCCGCATATACGCTTTGGAACACAAAAGCTTTTGTTCCGCGAGTTGCCCTACATGCCAGGGAAGTTACGTCCGCATCCCAAAGAAATGCCTGGGTTTTTCCTTCAGATAAAGCAAATTTTCGAATGCGCTCGAAGGTGAGTTTTTGTCTTGGAAGTGCCATTTTGGGGCTCCAGATGAGAAATGTTACATCACCATAATGTAACGGCTAGTGTAAGTAAAATGGGGGAATAAACATCAACGCGTGTCAATTTTTATCAACAGGTGTTTTTCATAACACAATGTTTTATAATGAATTGCTTGTTTTAATAGTAGGTTTTTAAAGGGGTGAAAATATAATAACATCGCATTCGTAATGCGAAGGTCGGAGGTTCGACTCCTCTTATCGGCACCATTTCAAACTCTTCCCAAGTCTACCTATATCAACCCAAAGCCCATCTTTGTTGTGTTTTGTCATCTGTAATCGTGACGTATAACGCGTTTGCGTCAGGTAATTCCAGGACTCTTAACTGCTTATAACCCATACCCGATAAAATATTATGTGCTGATACATATGTTTTTTCGGATGTGTAGATTGATCTTATTCTTTTAAGGCGTATCCTGACTTCGATAGAACAGGAGGCCTAATGTCACTAACTTCCCTACATCTCTTCAAAAACCTCTCCGATGAAACCCGCCTGGGAATCGTGCTGCTGCTCAGGGAGATGGGAGAGCTATGCGTGTGCGATCTCTGCACGGCACTGGAACAGTCACAGCCCAAGATCTCCCGCCATCTGGCGATGCTTCGGGAAAGTGGCCTGTTGCTGGATCGCAAGCAGGGGAAATGGGTTCACTACCGCTTATCCCCGCATATTCCTTCCTGGGCCGCTCAGGTGATTGAGCAGGCCTGGTTAAGCCAACAGGACGATGTACAGGCCATCGCCCGTAAGCTGGCATCGGCAAACTGCTCTGGTAGCGGTAAGGCTGTTTGCATCTAAAAAATTTGCCTGAACATATATGATTTTACGAATGTGAGGTATTCAGAATGAAGACGTTAACGGTGTTTGACCCGGCAATGTGCTGCAGTACCGGCGTATGTGGCTCAGATGTCGATCAGGTTCTGGTTGATTTTTCTGCTGATGTGCAGTGGCTGAAAGGACGTGGTGTACAGGTTGAACGTTACAACCTGGCGCAGCAGCCCATGAGCTTTGTTCATAATGAGAAAGCGAAAGTATTCCTCGAAGCATCTGGAGCAGAAGGGCTTCCGCTACTGCTGTTGGACGGTGAAACGGTGATGGCTGGGCGATACCCAAAACGCGCTGAGCTGGCTCGCTGGTTCGGTATTCCGCTGGAGAAGGTAGGGTTAGCTCCCACCAGCTGCTGTGGTGGTAATACTTCCTGTTGCTGAATATGTCAGGAGGACATATGAAATTCTTAGAGAATATCCCGCCTTACCTGTTTTTTACCGGTAAGGGAGGTGTAGGCAAAACTTCGATTTCCTGCGCAACGGCTATACGTCTGGCTGAACTGGGAAAGCGTGTTCTGCTTGTCAGTACCGACCCGGCTTCCAATGTCGGTCAGGTATTCGATCAGACTATCGGCAATGCTATCCAGCCCGTGACTGCTGTACCTGGACTTTCGGCTCTGGAGATCGACCCACAGGACGCTGCCCAGCAATACCGCGCCAGAATCGTTGATCCTATCAAAGGTCTTCTGCCTGAAGACGTTGTTAACAGTATCAGCGAGCAGCTTTCAGGAGCCTGTACAACTGAGATTGCAGCGTTTGATGAGTTCACCGGCTTATTGACAGACGCTTCCCTGCTGACCCGCTTCGATCATATCATTTTTGATACAGCGCCGACGGGCCACACGATTCGCCTTCTCCAGCTTCCCGGTGCCTGGAGTAGTTTCATTGAAAGTAATCCGGATGGTGCTTCCTGTCTTGGCCCAATGGCCGGGCTGGAAAAGCAGCGTGAGCAGTATGCTCATGCGGTTGAGGCATTATCCGATCCTGAACGTACGCGCCTTGTGCTGGTTGCACGACTGCAAAAATCTACGCTGCAGGAAGTCGCCCGCACCCATGAAGAACTCGCCGCAATTGGCCTGAAAAACCAGTACCTGGTTATTAATGGTGTGCTGCCTAAAGCCGAAGCTGAACATGACGCCCTGGCCGCTGCAATATGGCAACGGGAGCAAGAGGCGTTGGAAAATCTTCCTGCCGGGTTATCTGAGTTGCCGACAGACAGCTTATACCTCCAGCCGCTGAACATGGTTGGTGTCTCCGCGCTGAAAGGCTTGCTAAACGAATATGCCGAATCAGTATCACTTCCAGTTCAGGGCATGCAGAACAAACCAGAGAATATGTCGCTGTCTGCCATGGTTAATGATATCGCCCGCGGTGAACACGGTTTGATTATGCTGATGGGCAAAGGTGGTGTGGGTAAAACTACGATGGCTGCGGCTATCGCCGTCCGACTTGCGGAGATGGGTTTTGATGTACACCTCACTACCTCAGATCCTGCCGCGCACCTGAGTACAACCCTGGACGGTAGCCTCAATAACCTGCAGGTCAGCAGAATAAATCCGCACGATGAAACCGAACGCTATCGCCAGCATGTGCTTGAGACGAAAGGCAGGGATCTGGATGAGGCTGGAAAACGGCTGCTCGAAGAGGATTTACGTTCTCCTTGCACAGAAGAGATTGCGGTGTTCCAGGCGTTCTCTCGCGTCATCCTTGAAGCAGGCAAACGGTTTGTGGTCATGGATACGGCACCGACCGGGCATACGCTATTACTGCTTGATGCGACCGGGGCTTATCACCGTGAGATTGCCAGGAAGATGGGGGATAAAGGTCATTTTACCACGCCGATGATGCAGCTTCAGGACCCGGAACGCACCAAAGTCCTGCTGGTCACGCTGCCTGAAACCACACCGGTACTGGAAGCGGCAAACCTGCAGTCCGATCTTGAGCGTGCGGGGATTCATCCCTGGGGCTGGATTATCAATAACAGCCTTTCCATTGCGGATACGAGTTCTCCGTTGCTTTGCCAGCGCGCCCAGCAGGAACAGCCTCAGATTGAGGCTGTTAAGAATCAGCACGCTAACCGTATAGCGCTCGTTCCGGTACTGGCTTCTGAGCCAGCCGGTATTGAAAAACTCAGAGAGTTGGCGAGTTAATTTTTTGTTTATACAGGGCGGCAGATCCGCCCTGTCAGGAGGGTGTATGTTACTGGCAGGCGCTATTTTTGTCCTGACCATCGTTTTGGTTATCTGGCAGCCGAAGGGATTAGGGATCGGCTGGAGTGCGACGCTTGGCGCAGTGCTGGCGTTGATCTCTGGCGTAGTCCATTTTGGTGATATCCCTGTTGTGTGGAATATCGTCTGGAATGCGACGGCGACCTTTATTGCCGTGATTATTATCAGCCTTCTGCTCGATGAATCGGGCTTTTTCGAATGGGCGGCGCTGCACGTTTCACGTTGGGGCAATGGTCGTGGGCGGTTGTTATTTACTTGGATCGTTCTGCTCGGTGCAGCGGTGGCGGCACTGTTTGCCAACGATGGTGCGGCATTGATTCTGACGCCAATTGTCATCGCCATGCTGCTTGCATTAGGTTTCAGTAAAGGTACTACGCTGGCATTTGTCATGGCCGCCGGGTTTATTGCCGATACGGCCAGTCTGCCGCTTATCGTGTCCAACCTGGTTAACATCGTTTCTGCAGACTTCTTTGGGCTGGGTTTCACTGAGTATGCGTCGGTAATGGTGCCGGTGGATATTGCCGCTATTATCGCCACGCTGGTGATGCTGCATCTGTTCTTCCGCAAAGATATTCCGCCGACTTACGACCTGGCTCTCCTGAAAGCACCGGCAAAAGCGATTAAAGATCTGGCAACCTTCAGAACCGGCTGGATAGTGTTGATCCTTCTTCTGGTTGGCTTTTTCGTCCTTGAGCCGTTGGGTATCCCGGTCAGCGCGATTGCTGCTGTAGGGGCTGTCATTCTGTTTGCGGTGGCGAAACGAGGCCATGCCATTAACACTGGCAAAGTGCTTCGCGGTGCGCCATGGCAGATCGTCATATTCTCTCTGGGAATGTATCTGGTGGTCTATGGTCTGCGTAATGCCGGACTAACAGAATACCTCTCCGGTGTGTTGAACGTGCTGGCAGATAAAGGACTTTGGGCCGCGACGTTTGGTACTGGCTTCCTGACGGCTTTCCTGTCTTCCATCATGAACAACATGCCTACCGTGCTGGTTGGCGCTCTCTCTATTGATGGCAGCACTGCAACAGGCGTTATCAAAGAGGCGATGATTTATGCCAACGTGATTGGCTGCGATCTGGGGCCGAAAATCACACCTATTGGTAGCCTGGCAACGCTGCTCTGGCTGCATGTCCTTTCACAGAAGAATATGACCATCACCTGGGGATACTATTTCCGCACCGGGATCGTCATGACTCTGCCTGTGCTGTTTGTAACGCTGGCCGCGCTGGCGCTACGTCTCTCTTTCACTTTGTAATGAGATACTGATATGAGCAACA
>ERZ772937.448-NODE-448-length-36035-cov-22.844386_pt1 | contig 36035 bp, 37 predicted proteins | sample MGYA00512113_ERZ772937 | MGnify/ENA primary metagenome ERZ772937 (study PRJEB29015, sample SAMEA2737649) | human gut metagenome | biome: human gut; feature: human-associated habitat; material: faeces | place: China | collected 2012 ... | reverse complement strand
TTAATGAAAGAACAACCATCCCACCTAACATAATAGAATAAGTCATTATTTTTATCATATGTTTTATTCCACTCACTGACTCTAAAGACTCTTCAAATGCATTAGAATCTTTTTGAACAAAATACTTTGACTCATCAATCTTAAGCTCTTTCAATTTGTTTAAGGCTAAGTCTGTAGATTCTGCGCTACTAGAATACATTAAAATTTTATTTGCAATTTTGTTATTTTCTGATTTATTTAATATCTCTTGGCTTGTTGAATAATCTACAAACACCATATTTTCACTAAAATCAGAAGATAATCCTGTATATGTTTCTTGTTTTTTACCAGAAAAGATTCCTATAATTTTAAATTTATGACTTTTTATTTTTCCACTTTCTTCAATGTCAAGTAATTCAAGATTAACTTCATCACCTAATTTTAGATTATTTTGTTTAGCAAATTCTTCATGAACAATAATTGAATTCTTATCATTTTCTTCTATATTTTTTCCTTCTTTAATTGTAAACACTCTACTGCTAAACAAAATATTTCTTTTAGTATTATTTGTAGCTTCGAATGAAACAACATTCTTAAATTCGTCAGATAAATCTTCTCTATTTATTCTTTGTTCTCCGCTAACTACTTTAGCATCTTTTAGTTTTGCTAATCCATCATATTGAATTATTATTTTTTCAACTTCTTTTATTTTTTCAATATCTTTAAATTGATTAACGTTAAAATATTTACCATCTTTTTTTGTTATTGAAATTGAAGAATTAGAACTTTCATATAAAGTCTTTTCTATTTCATTGCTTGATTTCATTATTGTTAAACAAGAATACAAACAAGATAGAACTATAGTCAATATGATAAAAATTATTAAAGTTCGATTTCTCTTTCTTGTAATATATGCTATAGCATTTTTTATCACTTTACTAACTACTCCTTTCTATTTTTTAGTATTTCATAACTGCTTTCAATAACATTCTACATAGCTTTTATGAAACGTTTATGAAATATAATTTTTTATTTTTCTCCTTTGCATTTGAATAAAAGAATGGGCATAAAAAAAGCCCAGATTTCTCCAGGCATGAAAAATCACCAACCATTTCTGATTGATGCTTTCAAATTATCTTAACATCGCAATTTCTTTCACCTTAATGCACCAACCAACTATAATCTCTTCTGCAGTCAAGAATATAATCCACATACACGGTATCATCCTGAATCTGATAAAGAATGAGGTACCATTTTTCTACGAACATCTTGTGATACTTGTTGGGTGGTATATACATTTCTTCAAAGAACGGAAAACGCTGTGGCATTTTCGATAATAACCGTAGTGCCGTTACAATATCTTTTTTCTTGTCCCTAGCCGCATCTTTATTGACCTGTGCCATAAATCGGATATGAGTTCCAAGCATCTGCTTTGCACGGTAAGATACTATCACCTTATATGTTTTATTATCTGCCATAGACTACACCTCTTCGATTATGCCATCAAGGTATGCATCTAATTCATCCACCGTTGTTCCGGTTCTTCCTGCCATTCTGTCTTCTTCTACGGCAAGCAGTTCTTCACGGAGCCTTAGCATTTTCTCTCTTCTGTTGTATGTTTCAATATCCATAACAACCAGATCTCCTTCACCATTTTTTGTAAGGAAAATAGGCTCTGCTGTTTTTCTGCACATTTCTGCAATCTCATTATAATTCTGACGAATTGCTGCTGATGGTCTAATATTCATAACAATGTCTCCTTGTTTTGATAGTAATATTCTAATCATATTATATCCGTTTATTGCTATAAAATCAATGTCATTCAAAAATTTTACCGTAATGTGAATTCTTTAATTCTTATTTTCCTTTTCATCTACTTAATCTCCGTTTTATGATAGACATGATACATAAGCGGAACCATCAAAATACTTAGGATTGGATAAATGACCAGCATGATTGGTATCGAGCCGACAATCTTACCGCCAATATGATATAAATCAAATGTATTGATAATCTCATTGATCTGTAGCAAGCGGTCTGGGAACACACCCAATATTCCCGATAAGAAATCGAAATTTGATACAAACAGTGGTAAAAACAGGATTGCAAAAGGAATCGTAACCGCAACAACTGCTGTATGCGTCTTTGCTGACACAATCATAGACAGAAACAGGCAAAATACTGTTCCAATATATCCGGCAACTACCGTGAGCAAATACAACTGCATATAGGTGATATTGTAAAGAGATTTCCAATGCCAGAAGCCTGTCTGTATCATAACATTTCCACCTTGCGATCCAAGACATTCCAATACCACAAGTGAATACAGCGATATTACAATAAAGTAAATAGCTGATACAACGATAAATCCTGCCATGATCTTTGCTCTCGTTCCTCTATCCCTTCCGTATTTTGTTGAGAAAAATATGGAATCTGATTTCCAACTAAATTCATTGGAAAAGATACCTGACACCAAGAATGCTGACACAAGCATAATGAGCATAATAATCGTCTGAGCGTAACTCAGTGCTGATTTCCAGCCATCATAGTCCTCATAGTATAAAGGTGCTTTCATCTCACTGTACTGCTCTATCAAAAATGCTTTCTCATTTTCATCGAATAAACCATCGGCGTCTTCGGAATTCAACCATTTTTCCAAACTCTTTCCACGGTTCTCATAGATCTGTCCCACTTCTTCTTTCGATAAGGAATCAATCCGATAATAGTTGAAATCTCTAAATTCGCAAAATCCCATATTGATCATGTCCTTTATTTCTGAAAACCCTTGTACCTTGGAATCATGTAATAAGTTAGCAGAATCATCTCCTGGGCGAATTGGATATTCTTCACTGATTTTTTTATATTCATCCATAACCGCTTGTAATGCTGCTTCATCTAAAACACCTTCCCACTTCTGCTTTTCTTCCCGCAGACGCCTTACCGCTTCGATTCCTGTATGAGATTTGCCCTGCTCATCCAAAAAACTGACATTCGTGATTGCGAAATAGCAGGATATCAAAAGTGAAAATAACAACACGACCAATGATACTTTACTGAGGCTCTTAGAAAAGATTTTCTTAATCTCATATCTAATCATTCCATCTCACCACCCTTTTCACCGAAATAATATAAGAACACATCCTCCAATGTCGGCTCCACCACAGATGCTCCAGCAATCGGTGGCTCACTGGCAATAATACGAAGGTTCACCATTCCCCTTTCCGCTTTCATATTAGACACCTTAAATTCTTTCATCATCTTTGTTGCATCTGCCTGTGATACTTCACACGCATATACCTTTTCACGCATAGAAGCAATTGTCTGATCCAGATTTCCCTGCTGCATAATCTGTCCATCCTTCATCAGCCAGATTTCATTGGCAATATACTCTACATCTGAAACAATATGCGTCGATAAAATAACAATCCGATCCTCTGAGAGCTCACTGATCAGATTTCTAAAACGCACCCTTTCCGTTGGATCAAGTCCAGCCGTAGGCTCATCCAGAATAAGAATTTTTGGATTGTTTAGCATTGCCTGGGCAATTCCTGCTCTACGTTTCATTCCACCGGACAGCTTCTTCATCTTCTTATTTGCTGACTTTGTAAGTCCAACCTGTGCAAGCAAGTCCTTTACCCGTTTACCAGCAACCATAGGGCGAATTCCCTTTAAGCTGGCAATATACAGTAAATAGTCTTTTACTGTGAAATCCGGATAGAATCCGAACTCCTGAGGTAAGTATCCAAGCAAATTTCGATATTCTCCATCCATTTTGAAAATATCCTTTCCATCGCACAGAATCTGTCCGCTTGTCGGTGTCAAAAGGGTACAGATCATTCGCATAAGCGTTGTCTTGCCTGCACCATTCACACCTAAAAGTCCATATACTCCATTCTCTATCGTCAGGTTTAAGTTCTCTACTGCCCGAAAGTCCCCAAACTTTCTTGTAACATTAACCATTTGTAGTTTCATATAGTTTTCCCTCCATTGTCCAACATAAGCGATTGCAGTTATGTATTGCCTTATACACAGCACCAATCAGGAAACAGCTTGCTAATCCAAATAGGATACTCCATACAGGAAATGTAATCTTAGCATAAATAAAATCATTCATTGTAACCATCCACCAGATCACACTCCACAAAAAGCAACCGAGCATGGATGCTGCCTCATTCAAAGCGCTGCTGTTTAACATGGCAAAGCAGATTCCGGCAGCAACGACCATTGGGAACAAAAACTGCACCAAAATATCCATAAACTGCATTCTCATACCCACACAGCAAACGAACATAAATAGCGTTATCATAAATACATCCGTCACTCCTATCAAAAATACTCGTGTGGAATAGATCTGTCTGAGGGAATATAGGCACGCTGCCTCAATCTGTAAGGAATCACTTTCTTTGTTTCTCCAAAATTCCGGAATAATCATAACGATAAAAAGGACAGAGGAAGTTCCCAGTGTTCTCATCAAATATTCGCTATCATCCAGATAATTCATGAGAAAAAATGTCACTATCAGTAATGCTGCCTGCAACATCCACCATCTCTTTCGGATCAGCCGAAATTGAGAAAATAAAAACTCTCCATAGCTCATCGTATATTCAGACTGAACTTCCATCATAACTTCCTTCGATTTTTGAATCGTTTCCAGAATCTTTTCTTCTCTTGGAATAACTTTTGTTTCCGTTTTATAGTTTTGTATCATCTTTTCCAAATTCATCAGAGTCCTCCTCTCCCAAAAGTTTTTTTAATTCTTCTTTTGCTCTTTTATGTCGGTACTTAACCAGCGGCAAGCCAATTTGTAAGATATCAGCTACCTCTTTTAGCTTACAGTCTCCAAAATAAATTAACAGTATCACTTCTCTTAACTCTGGGGTTAACCTGCCAAGTGCCTGTTCCACATCCATTCGTTTTTCTTTCCTTTGAATGCCGCCATCCGAAACCAGCTCTCTTTCCAATATTTCCTGCTCTACACTCTCTGCCTTCCATTTCTTTGCGTAGTTCTTACATAAATTACCTGCTATCACATACAGATAATTCTTTGCTTTCCCACTATGCTGATAAGATGCAATATTTTCCATAAATCGAAGGAAGGTTTCCTGTGTGAGATCTTCTGCTTCTGCCTGATCCAAACAATGATATCTGCAATAAGACAGAATTTCTGCATAATATTTCCGTACAAATTTATCAAAAGCCTTTTCATTGCCCTGTTTCATTTGTAGGATCAAAAGAAAATCATTCAAGTTTCCCTCCTTTCCCATTTCAGTAATGTATAAACGTTTATTCCATTCTAATATGTATAACAACTGACTACATAAAAAAGATAGTCTATGTTTTAGATTTCTCAAAAAAAAACACCAACCCTCTATGGTTGATGTCCTATCAATATCATTTGTACTCCTATATCATCTGAAAATGTCTCAAAACATCCTCAATTGTCTTCTCCTTCTCAGCCGGGCACTTTGGCTGCCTAGCATCTTCACTCTTCGGAAGATTGAAATTTTCCCTCATATCAAGTCCATGCTTTGCCTTTACCTGCGCAATATACAGACTTGATACCTTGTATCCTGTCTGCTCCTTCACATAATCCTTTATCGCTTCATAGGTGGCGTCCTTCTTAAATCCGGACATATACATATCTTCAAGAGACATCTCAACCTTTACTTTCTGAGAGTCGATTATACCCTTGGAAAGTAAAACAACAGTCTCCACATGCGGTGAAATCTGGTATCACATGAACATTCGCGCATACTATATCTAGTATGTATTTTAACACCGTTATACCAAATCTGGTATTTTTAACACTCTGTTTAGTCACACCGCTACTCAACAAATTTTTATATTCATTGTTTTTTATACACTTCCACTAAGTACGTTTCAAGTGCACATGCCATATTAACAGCTAGATTAGCTAATGCCGCATCAATTTTGACTTGTTTGCTGCCTGCACCATGTGCCGTTATATTATTTCTAATATAAGGAAGCGTCATTAAAACATTTTCCTTAAAACCATCTACTTTTATAGTTTCCGGCAATGATATCAATCCGCTTTTTTCCAAGAGCTCTTTTGTAAGCGCATTTGCATTTCCTCTATCAGTACCATTTATCACCTTCAACATACTTTCGTAACTCATCTCTGCCCAATTGACAGCTTCAGAGTTTTTTCCTGAATCTAGGCTCGAAAATGCATTTTGCAACTCATTAAAAGCACCCTGGAACTTAGCATCTTCATCTCTTAATTTTTTTATTTCATTTAATGTTTTCATTTTTAGATCAAACGTGAATTGTTCTGAATCCAATTTGACCATACGTCCATCAATCAATTTCCATTGAATTTCTTGTTCTTCAAAAACTTTATTTAACTTATTTTGAAACGCTACTTGCTCATCAAGTGAGAGGAACCCACTTTGAAGCTCTATTAAATCCCACAGCATATCAGTAGCAATACTTGTTAAAGGATGTGGTCCAAATCCAAAATAGCTATCATCGATTTCTCTATTATACCTGTTAATAGAATTATACTTATTAATGGCCATTTCTAATGCAGTTGTTTCTTCTGTCTCGTCATCATAGCGACTCTTCTTTATTCTTCTGGGTTGTGCAAATTCCTCCAGAACTTCTACTATTCTTTCCTTTTTATATATCCATAAATAATCAATAAAGTCCTCATTATATCCATGATCTTCTGTCCAAATAATATCCTTATACCTCTGTGAAAATAACACTAAACATCACCTTCATTCCTGACTCTACACAATGTTATCGTTATCATCGTCTGATTTGATTTGTGTGTTACCTCCCAATACAGATGCTAAAATTGCTATTCCTCCGCCAACCACAACTGTTGCAAGAGTAGCCATTCCAGCAATAAATCTCTTATTTTCTGTATCTTTCTTATACACCTTTTCGGCAATTTCCTTCATCTGCTCAATAATATATTTTCTCTGTTCAAATGAAAGGTCATCCTTATCCAGCTCTTTCTGTAAAGAAGCAATTACTGAATTGTATGTATCATAGACAGCTTTCACACTCTCATTATTTGACTCCAGACCTTTATCCAAGGAATCCTTATATTCCGATAACATCTCTTTTGTTGTATTTGCAAATTCAGGGAACTGCTCCAGTGCCTTCTTTGCAACCTCTGGATTCATCTTATCAAGCATAGACGCCATCTTAATAACTTTGTCTTTGGTCAGATGTCTGAAATCTGTTATATCTAATTTCTTAAGGACCATCTGCTCATTCATCATAAAAGCAATCCCTCCAATCGTAAAATAGGTGGCCAGAAATCAATATCCAACCACCTTACATTTTACCATTTTTGCTGCCAAATTTCCATCTGTTTTAACTGCAGCTTTTGTTGAAAAATCAGTCCTCTCTCTGCTTTAACATTGAAACGCTTTCACGCAAAATGCGTCTGGTTGCCTTTGTCTGTTCATAGAGAACACACTTTTCAAATGGACTGCAATCCTCCATAAGCTCATAGAGCTCGCTCTGGTATTCTTGCTTATCTCCCACCTGGTTCCCACGAAGCAATGAATCAATGTTGGCCTCCAGGGCATTGGATATCCTCACCAGTGCCACAAGACTTACCTGCTTCTTAGAGGTTTCAACCTGGCTGAGATACTGTGCGGAAATTTCTGCCTTCTCAGATAGCTCCGCCTGGGTGTAGGACCTGTTCTCCCTTTCCTCCTTGATACGCTTTCCAACAAAATTAAAATTGACTGACATAGCATGCCACGTATAATCCAATTATCCTCTTTTGAAGTTAATGGATTATACGTATTACATGTTCTACAAAAAAAGAATTGAATTTATTGAAAGATGGATACTTTACTATCCTTCGAGAAATGGATGATTGTATTTCTATCCAGTCCAAGAACACAAAGCACTGCTGGATGATTCAGAAGATGCCACAAGAATTTACTGTCTGGTACCGCATCCGCATTGAACACGAGCACACATTAAAAACAGCGCATTATCACGACCATGCCAAGGCAAAAAGTGTGAAATGCACCATCGATATCATTAATGGTCATGACGATTATGTCTTAACCATAACAAACCACTCATAATTTTAAATCAACTTATGAAATTAACGCAGCTATCCTAATGACATCTGGATCTGATGCAAAATTACTATAAGGTGTTTTATTTTCAAGCTTACCTCTGTGAACTCCAAATCTGATAGTCAATATATTCGCATAGGTTTTGTTAATGCGAAGCGCGGTGGCCACTTCCGAAATCCACATATCTCTAGTGGCATATCCTCTATCTAAGAATTTGTATAATGTCTCTATATTCATTCTAATCATCCTCTTTCTCAATGTGTCTGTTCATAATTGTTTCAATGTGTTTTTCCTCTCCAGAGCATACATAAAGCATAAACTCTGTGATATCCTCTGATTTCCACCCCAGCTTTTCAAGTCCTTCTATCAAGTTAACAATAACCTGTGGTAGTATTTCATTATTTGCTTCATCATCTTCTGCACCCGTATCAATAATTTCTTCTGCCACAGTTTCCAGATATGTTTCGATGAACTTGCCTTCGTCCCTTAATTTTTTTCGTTCAAATAAAATAATTAATCGAACCAAAAAACTTATTCTTACCTTCTGAATGCCAAGAACGCTTTTGATATCTTCCACAAGATAGTCCCAGGCTTCTTCATCTACTGTGAAAGCATTTGGTGTCGCATAAACATTTTTATCTATCTCGATTTTGTTTTCAAATGTAAGCTTCGAGATTGAGTCCCAATCTAAATGCCCATCTGGATTTTTCTTCGCCTGCTCGTAAGCGTCTGCAAAAGCATATTTTAATGCTATACTCTGCTTTCTCTCAGATCTCGGATCAGTTAACACAAGCTCAGTAAGACCTATTGCATCATTTCGATTCGCCCTATATGACTTATTATACATCTTTATCTCCTTTCTTAGTTGTAGAATATTGTAAATGATGTCCAATTTGTATTATGCAATGTTTTCTGCCAAAAGTCAACTCTTTTATTGTAAATAGTGTATCAATTTGTATCTTTATGTAAATACAGTCCTAACTAAGTAGGACTGCTTCTGTCTGCGAGGCTCTTATCTGGTAGCTTCGAACCAGACAATCAAGCGCTCTCTTCCTGATATTGCGAATGTTCCAACAGCTCGTATAAAAAGAGTTCTCTGCTCCCTCCCAGATCATCCCACTAAGAAAAATCGCTTCACTTACTTCTCTGATATCCTCCGGTAACTGTTTTACGCATCAACCTCTGCATTGGGGTCTTTGTTCTTACGGTCTGCAAGGACACAATAAAGAACGCCGTACTTTTTTGCTTCCTGCGTAAACTTCTTCAGGTCGCTGTTCCTTACGGTAAATACTTTTAACTCCTTGCCAGAACGGAGCATATTGGTAAGCCTTGCCTTGCCATTTGTTTTCTGTTCTTCTTTGAGAATGGAATACAAAAGGATTGCGATATTCTTCGAACCTGCACCTGTGATTTTGGCAGCGACCTCAAAGCCCTCCAAGCTCATTCGGACGATTTGTTCTGCCGCTTCGCCGCCTGTGTTCATTCGTCATCAGCTCCTTCCCTTGCTGTTCATCTGCCCGTATGGTTGTTAGCTTTTCTTTGAGGGTATCGTTACGGGCTTCGATGCCCCCGCATAGTCTAACCTCCTTCCGTAAGAATTTCTTTCTCTCCGTAATTTCCGTAAGCCGAGCCTTGACCGCTTCTTTTTCTTCGCCGCCTGACTTGCGGGATTTGGAATACAGTTCCTTTCGCTGTTCGGTAAGCTCCGCCATTTCCGTTTCCAGAGAGCCTTTATATGACAAGAGCTGTTCCAGCGTATCAATGTGATTGCGGCAGATCAGCCTTGTTTCCTGTGATATGGCTTCCATCTTCATCAGGTCGTCTTTCAAAAGATAATGAAGCCTTGCATAATTCTGTTGTCTGCTTTTTGGCAGGATACCGAGCCTGTAACAGTAGTGGAGATACAGCCCACGCAAGCCGCCGATTTTTTTGCTTTTTTGAGTGAGTCTTTCACACAGAAAACCTGTACGGTTTTTTGCGGTTCGGCAAATCTAGAAAATTTTACGGCATAGGAATTTTCCCTGATACGCTCCGTAGTCCTCTCGTTGGTGTAATCCTCTCCGAGCTTATATAATCGCTTTGGGCGTTTCCAATCTTTTCCGATTATCGTCCAGTAATTGCGGTTGGTGTCAAAGCTCACACGGTAGCCCATATCTGCCATCTGGCGGTCAAAGTCTTTGAGCGTAAACGATTTGCCGATAGCTTCGTCCACTGCCTGCCGAGCCACATTATCCCTTGTGGGCATAGACCTCGCCTTTTCTGATAATCTTACAGCCATTACGGATGTCACCACTTTCATCCAATATCTCTTTCTTAGTACGCACATGCTTTCCACTTTCATCATAAAACATATTTCTTGATGCTACCTTTACAACCAGCTTTTCCAGCTTCGTCCTCTCTGCAAATATCAGATGAATATGAAAGTTTGTCTTTCTCTTGTTATGATGCAGGGCTGCATAGCAGTCCACACCATATTTTTTCTTGAAATCCGTAGCAAAATGTTTGATAAGATAATCATGCTCATAATGATATAATGCTTCCGGTAATGCTATAATCAGTTCCCTTGCTTCAATACATTTTCCTGTCGTTCCACTTTTAGTAAATTCTTCTCTGTTACATTTCGCAAGATCTTTCCAAAAAGAACGAAGTGGCTGTGTCGCATATATGGCATATAGATTTTCCTGTTTAACTGTACTTGTTATATAATCAATTCTCCCCATAACATTATGGAGTTATGGCATCTGTATAAATGAATGTCTTGGCATTGCTATCATCTCCTTCTTTTCATCAGATACAATTAATTCTTCAAATGTAGCCATAGTAATATTTATTCTCAGGCTCGATGCAATCGCGAAATCCCCGGAGTACAAAACGAAGTTTTGTGCGGAGGGTGTATTTCACTCTCAAACGCCGAGGGCTGTATTGGAACTTCTCTTGACCCTTGCTTGCAGCATCTCTTGCTCTGATAATTGTCTAAAATCTCATAAAAGTATCTTTTCACATTAATTGACAGCACCTTGTTACAGCATTTTTCATAACTGACTTCACTTTATGCCGTCGCTCTTATATAATGCCGTCGCTTTGTGCCATCACTTTTCCTTTGTTCTTTTCCGACTTTCTTTCGTTCAAGTTCCATGCCGTCGGATTATTACGGCATTTTAAGTTACTGCCGTCGGATTGTTCAGTCTCTTTTTATTTCTGCCATCGTTTTATGCCGGCAGTCGCTACAATATTTACAGATAATAATAAGGACCATGTATTTCTACACAGTCCCTGTCTCTATAATCTATATTCTATTGCTAATCATTTACCATCCATCTTAGTGCACTCTGTACTAATGTCTCATCTTCTTCATAATCCTCTGACTCCTCATCAGATATGCTTTTCGTTCCTGTCTCCATAGCAGCATCAGTTTTATTCATTACTGGCATAGAACATCCACCAGCCTGAATTGCAGCCAGCAGACTTCCTACCATTGTCATAACTTCCTTATTGGCTTCCTGACGTGCTTCTTCCTTTGCATCCTGCCTAATTCTTTCCTCAATTGCTTCCATATCTTCTGTTAATACAAACTCCGGCTCTTTCGCTTTCTTTGGCTGCGTTAATTCTTCCTGCCCATCATTCTCAATATAAAAAGTTGCCGCATCTATAAAAAACTGATTCTTTGACTTAAATATATCCAAATTCAACTCATTCAGAACCTTATTAATAGCTACATGAGCTGGATTAAGCATATTCAATCTCACTGTAAACTTAACTGTCCTGTCTGTTGCCATAATTACTCCTCCTCATAATCTTTCTTTACATATAATCCCAACAAAGTAGGAAGATTGGAAAGTACTTTTCTTTCTACCTTACCAACTATCCTGTCTGCAAATGCATCTTCTTTTTCCCTTGTTTCAAGATATGGATCTTCCTGTATACGCATAACCCTCTCATAATAATAGTTGATTGCTTCAATTACAAACCTGTTTTGTGACTTAAACCTTTCCCCCACATCTTTGCTGTGAAGGCTCTCCCATGCCATAATATCGGATTCCTTATCCATATTAAATCGTATATTCTGATTCTTATTCATATAATCACCTGTTCCTTTCCTTATCTTTAATCTGCTTTTCATGCCACTCTTTTACGAGCCTCTCTATAAGTTCCACCTTCTGCTTTGGAGTAAAATGATCTGGGAAATACTCCTCAAGTGTACTGGCACGAATCTTAATCTGTTCCCGCTAGTTCGGTTTTTCCTCTTCCAATATTGAATAGATTACATCAATATCCAGCTTTCCGCTCTGACTTATACGTTTCATCCTGTTTGCCTGCGACAATGATGGTGTGCACTGCTCTAAATCCATGACTGCATGAAGCTCATACTACTCATCCTCTGACAGATAAGACAGTTCTACTGCAATCGTGAATGCAATCTTCCCATCATCAACCATATCAAGTATCTTTGGGATAAGCTTTGTAAGCCTTATATATCGTTTTATCTGTGCCACACTCTCTCCCACCTGTCTTGCAAGTAATTCATTACTATTTATTATACTTGTATTATTGTCCTTCTCATTTAGCTGACTTCCATCTGTAAACTTTGGTCCAACTTGAGCCAAAGTCACACTATCAAGATGCTTGCCCTGATGTTTCATTGCATCTAACTTCATCTTATATGCAAATGCTTTCTCGCTAGGTTTGAGATTTTCTCTATGCAGATTAGAATCAACCATTGCCACAACTGCTTGATCATCATCAAGCTCTCTTACTACAACAGGAACCATAGTCTCACCCGCCCAAATTGCTGCCTCCTTCCTTCTATGTCCTGATACAATTTCATATCCATCACCATAAGGATTTGTCCTTACAAGAAGTGGCACAAGCACTCCCTCTTTCTCAATACTCTTCATCAACTCGCATAATTCCGTATTTACTTCCACCTTAAATGGATGATTCCTAAAATTATGCAACTGATTTATCTCCACATTCCGTATCGTCTCCATAAAATTGCCTTTCTCGAACACATCGAATTAATCTCACGTGAAATCCATTTGATATGATGAATTTCAGATATAAAGAAAGACCGCTCACTTTCAATTTTCTTGAAAATGAACGGTCTTTCTCGCTTCTCTTATTTAGTTGAATGATAAATGTATTACTTTCTCTTTGATGTGTTTCCAAAGCCGCAGTCCAATACGACTGAGACATTCACACCATCTGAAATTGCTTTTTTGTATGTTTTTCGGTCACTCTGGTCAAACCTAAAAAACCTCTCATAGTACCGGAAGTCGAAAAGTTTTACATACTTTTCGACTCGCGGGCAGTCGTCGAATTCCTCATAAACACTGACTTTACAGCCAGTTGTTTCTTCGGAACTCTCCTCGTTGCCTTCGCGCAAATCAAGGATTTTTACATACCGGTCCGATGTAGTGCAACTACCGTCTCTACATGGTCACAAAAAGGGAACATATCAAATGGTCTGCACTCCAAAACCTTATATCCACCTTTCATAAGCATATCAACATCCCTTTTCTGAGTATCTGGATTGCACGATACATACACAACTCTTTCTGGCTTAATCTTAAGTACCGACTCAAGAAATTCCTGACTGCTGCCACTTCTTGGAGGATCCATTATAACAACATCAGCCCTCTTATGTGCGGCATATTCAACAAGGAACTTTCCAGCATCATCATTCACAAACCTAATATTCTTTATATTGTTAATCTTAGCGTTGACCTCTGCATCTTTTACTGCATCTGCATTTAACTCAACCCCTATAACCTGTCCTGCCTTGGCAGAAGCTACTATTCCTATAGTTCCTATTCCACAATAAGCATCAATAACTGTATCCTTCTTAGTTATTCCAGCCATATTTATCGCCGCCTTGTATAACTTTTCTGTCTGCTGGTGGTTAATCTGATAGAAAGATGATGGGCTTATTCTAAATCTGTAGCCACATAACACATCTTCAATATATCCCTTGCCTGTAAGCACTATATTTCTTGGTCCTAACACCATACTTGTATTGTATTTATTAACATTCTGTACGATTGTATTAATCTCTGGGTGCTTCTCTTTTAATGCTTTAAGAAAATGTGTCTTAGACGGAAATGCAACATCAGCCGTCACAATAACAAGCATAATCTCCTTAGTTGAAAAGCCTTTTCTTAAAAGAATATGCCTTATAAAACCAGTTCCCTTATCTTCATTATATGGCTTGTATTTAAACGACTTAAATAAATCTCTTAATGTAGCTATAATGCTGCTGCACTGTGAATCTTCAAGCAGGCAGTCAGATACAGGTACTATATTGTGGCTGTTCTCTTCATATGTTCCCGTTATAATATTGCCATTCTTATCTTCCCCGACAACAGCGTGAACCTTGTTACGGTAATGCACTGGTCTGTACATTCCTGTTATCTTATCTACTGGACAGATGTCTTTAAAAAGTTTGTCTACATATCCCTGCTTTATCTTTAATTCATTATCGTATTTCATTCCTGCATAGGCACAGCTCCCACATTTTTCTGCACTTTCACAGTTAATTACACGCTTCTTCTCATCATATATATTACTTCCCATAACTTTTATGTTACCTCCCAACATCAAAAGGCTGTCACATATAAAATGCAACAGCCTGTAAATTCTATTATTAATATTACAAATGACAATATTATGCAGTAATCATTATATCAGCAAATATCCATGCATAAAATCAAAATCTGAAATTACATAATTTCACTGTCATCGCCATTGCTGACAATCTTAACCTTGCCTTCATATAACTCTTCTACAGCTATTGAAAGTGGCTTCATATTCTCTGCATTATCGATAAGAGGTGTTCCTATCTGAAGCTTTCTCGCCTCATCTGGTGTTGTAAGCGGCTTTGGCTCATTCTTCTTATCCTTATTATCCTTTTCCTTTTCCTTTGGAGCGTTCTCAGCCTCAATACGAGCCTTTCTAACCTTCTCCTCTATTGTTCTTGCATCAATAATCTCTTTAGCTCTTGCGGCAGTAGCCTTAACAATTGAATAACGGCTCTGTACGATTGGCTGTTCGCCGTCCTCTACCTCACTATTAACAACTGCCATTAATTCTGAATATGATGGATGTAACATTATTATTCTCCTTTCTCATAAGCTTTAAGCTCTTCTTTAATATTATTAATTAAACTCATATTGTTAACTGCTTTTCTCTTCTCACTGTTAACTATAGAATGAATTGCCTCAACACAATCATCCACTTTATCATTGATAACTATATAGTTATAATTCTCTACGCCCTTAGCCTCATCACTGGCTCTTTGCAGTCTCGCCTTTATTGTGGCTTCATCTTCTGTTCCACGTCCTACAAGTCTTCTCTCTAATTCTTCTGCACTTGGTGGCATAATGAATAAAAGAACTGCATCTGGATACATCTTCTTAATATTAAGTGCACCCTGAATCTCGATTTCAAGTATCACATTCTTACCTGCTTCAAGCTGTTCCTCGACATATGCCTTAGGTGTTCCATAATAGTTGCTGACATACTTTGCATACTCAATCAATTCAGAATTATCAATCATACTCTCAAATTCTTCTATTGATTTAAAGAAATACTCTCTTCCATTCTGTTCACCTTCTCTTGGTGAGCGGGTTGTCGCTGAGATAGATAGAGCATAATCATTATGAAGCTCTAATAATCTCTTAACTACAGTTCCCTTTCCAGCTCCTGAGAAACCTGAAATTACAAGTAATAAACCTTTCTCTTTCATCTCTATTCTCCAATCTGTAAATGCCTGTTGGCACGCACACAACATAAGTGTACAAGTTATTATACAGAAATACACCGATTCGTGCAAGCTTTTTTATTCTATATTCTGTATCTGTTCCCTTATTTTTTCTATTTCTGTCTTTAAATCTATAGCTGCATTTGATATTTCTATATTATTCGCCTTAGATAAAGTTGTATTGGCTTCCCTGTTCATCTCCTGTGCTATGAAATCCATCTTTCTTCCAATCCCTCCGTCTTCGTTAAGGCATTTTCTTGCGTGTTCAATATGACTTCTTAATCTTACTGTCTCCTCATCTACGCATACTTTATCAGCATATATAATCACCTCAGAAGCTATCCTGTTCTTATCTATATCAGCATCTGAAAGGATTTCTTCCATCTTGGCTTCTAACTTCTTCTTATAATCTTCTATTATCTGTGGATTTTTTGTTTCAATATAAGAAACAAGCTCCTCCATATGGTCTAACTTTAACAAAAGATCATTCTTTAAGTTCTCACCCTCAATAATTCTTGTATCAGCAAGCCCCTTGCAGGCTTCTTCTATTGCCTCATTAATAAAGTTCCACAATTCTTCTTCATCTTCCTGCGATTCTTCCATTGTGATAACCTCTGGGTATCTTGACAAAGCTCCAACAGTAATATCATTTCTTATATTAAAACGCTCCTCCATCTGTCTGAATATATTCATATATTCCCGTGCTATGCTTTCATTAAACTTAAGGCTTACATTGCTCTCTGAATTATCCTCGTATGTAATAAATACATCAATCTTTCCCCTTGATGCATATTTCTTAATTGTATCCCTTATTCTTGCCTCAAATATATTAAGCTTTTTAGGCATCTTTATGCTGTTCTCAAGAAATCTGTGGTTCACCGACTTAATCTCTACTGTTATTTTACGGTTGCCTCTCTCTATCTCGCTTCTTCCAAAGCCAGTCATACTTTTTATCATCAAAGTGTCCTCATTTCATTTATTCATTGTTGATAACATTAAAAAATATTTTAATACTAAATGTAGTTTAATACATCGCTTATTAAACCTCAACTTACATATCAAACTTTTAATTACAACTGCTAATTATATCAATTTTACTTTAACCATACAAGACAACATCTATAAAATGTGCTATCATTTATTCTAAAGTATTAATGGCGTACCAATACGTCAGAATGGAGTATTATGGCATTTGATGGAATTACAATAGCGAATATTGTACACGATTTAAACAACACAATTCTTGGTGGAAGATTATATAAGATTGCAGAGCCAGAAAATGATGAGCTTTTACTTACCATAAAGGCTAATTCTGGACAATACAGGCTTGTATTATCTGCAAATGCTTCACTTCCGCTTGCATATATGACTAAAGATAATAAGCCAAGCCCCCAGCTTGCACCTAACTTTGTTATGTTTCTTAGGAAGCACATCAATAACGGACGAATTATATCAATAACACAACCCGCTTTTGAGCGAATAATTGATATTGAAATTGAACATTTAGATGAATTAGGTGACCTCTGCCGTAAACATTTAATCACAGAATTTATGGGCAAACACAGCAATATCATATTATGCGATGACAATAACACAATATTAGACAGTATTAAGCATGTGTCAGCACAGATAAGCTCTGTCAGAGAAGTTCTTCCAGGAAGGGAATATTTTATTCCTAATACATCTAACAAGCACAATCCGATGAATATGGATTTTAATACCTTTAATGAAAATATATTATCACAGCCTAAGACTACTGCCAAAGCCTTAAGCAGTGCTTACACCGGAATAAGCACCTGCATATCAGAGGAAGTCTGCCACAGGGCACATATTGACAGTGCCAAACCAGCCAACTGTCTGTCCAATGCTGAAAGCATAGCTCTATTTGAAGCATTCAAGGCTATTATTGATGATGTGGCAAATGGAAGTTTCAGCCCTAACATCGTATATGATAACGGTGCACCCACAGATTTTGCCGCGATTCCTCTTACTATGTATGATAAATCCGAAAGCTACATCTCAATAAGTGAATGTCTTATCGGTTATTATCACGAAAAAGAAGTAAGAACACGAATTCACCAGAAATCGACTGATATAAGAAGAATAATTACAACTCATCTTGAGCGTTCTTATAAAAAGCTTGATATTCAGGAAAAACAGTTAAAGGATACTGAAAAACGTGACAAATACAGAGTGTATGGAGAGCTAATCAACACATACGGCTACAATATCGAGGCTGGTGCAAAAAGCTTCACAGCTCTTAATTATTACACTAACGAAGAAATCTCTATTCCTTTGGACGATACATTGACACCAATTGAGAATGCGAATAAATATTTTGCACGATACAACAAATTAAAACGTACTTATGAAGCTGGTGTAAGACTTATCAAAGAGATTAAAGATGAGATTATGTATCTTGAATCAATAATAAATGCCCTTGATATTGCAACTACTGAGAATGACCTTAATAATATTAAAGAAGAACTTATCATAACCGGCTATATCAAGAAGAACAGCAAATCCAAAAGCAAGGATAACAAGAACAACAAACCTCTGCACTATATATCATCAGACGGTTTTGATATGTATGTCGGCAAGAATAATCTTCAGAATGATGAACTAACCTTTAAATTTGCTTCTAATAGTGACTGGTGGTTTCATGCCAAGCAGATGCCTGGTTCTCACGTTATAGTTAAGACTAACGGCAAGGAACTGCCCGACAGAACTTTTGAGGAAGCTGCCGCACTTGCAGCCTACTACTCTAAAGGCCGCGACCTTGATAAAGTTGAAGTCGATTATGTATTAAAGAAAGAAGTCAAAAAGCCTGCCGCTGCCAAACCGGGCTTTGTTGTATATTACACTAACTACTCTCTTATCGCCATAGCTGATATTAACGGCATTAAAGAAGTTACTGGCTGATAAAAAACTGGCTGTCTGAAAGCTTTATATGACTTTATCATATAAATGTTTTCTGGACAGCCAGCTTTTTATTTAATTAACTTAAAGTTCTTAACCCTGTAACAGCTAACACTATAACTCCTATAACATCAGCCACAGCACACAGCATATACATAACTGAAAGCGAAGCCCTGTTTAGTCCTGCCACAATAAGCATAGCAAGACTTAACACAAGCAATGTGCCTGCTATTATATACATCCACTTTATATTAATTCTTTCATTAACGACCAATACAATAAATATTATGCCTGTGATTAATGATACGCTCATTCTTACAAGATACCATACAAATGCAGCTTCTGTTAAATCACACAGCGTATTATCTGTTGTAAGGTATCCAAATAATGATGGCGGATTAAACGCATATATAACGGATGGAATAATAACAATAATACTAAATACAGCTATCTCAATAATCATAAGTTTATTATTATTATTTAATAATATTGCAACGCAGGTTACAATAGTAAATATAATAAGCCACGACCAGTTAAAATAGAATTTACTTCCAATATAATAGTCCTGAATATATCCTGCTACAGTCTGTATATACTCATCTGATGATAACATCACCACTCTTGAAATAACAAGATTTCTAATAACTTCAAGTATAAGAAAACCTGATAATGCAGGGAATATATATATAACAGCATTATTATATGCCATCTTATCATTATATATTTTTAGCTTTGTTATTGTACTGCTCTTAACCATTAAAAGTCCTAATACTGATAACACCATAACAAGAGTATAAGCTATTGGTATTCTGGACATTAATTGTACTGTCTGTATATTACCAATATCCGATTTATTCATATAAAAGCTATTTATAAATATATGAACACCTTTTGAACTTTCTGTTATTCTTGCAAATAACAATAACGCACCTGTTATAAATGCACTTATATTAGCAGCTATTGACAACCTTGATGCCATACTCACCTTTTTGTATACACATACCGCCGCAGTCACAAGTAGTAATATCGTTATTGGAAATATAATCTTATATATGCTCCCAAAACCAGCATAAAAATAATAATTATAAATTGATGTATCAAGCGTACCGCCATCATATACATTACTATTCATTCTGTTAAGTATATTCTGAAATGTATGCTCCCCTACAAAAAATAATAATACAGCCGCATTTATAACCATAATTAACGCAAGGCTCATAAGCCTTATAAAGGTAATTTCACTCTTTTTCATACTTATCCTCACTCTTTAACTCTCCAGAACCAGCAGTATTACTGCCGGCTCTGAAACATTTTACAATATTATGCCTGTACCTTTATAAATGACTTCTTACCCTTCTTAACAACTACTCCATCACCAGCAAAGAATTCTTTATCAAACTTTGCTGTTATATCAGATACCTTTTCACCTGCAACAGAAGCACCGCCCTGTGAGACAACTCTTCTTGCTTCTGACTTAGTAGCTGCAAGACCTGCTGCGTGAATTAACGATACAATATCAATGCTTCCATCTGTAAAGGCATCAGCTTCAAGCTTAACTGCTGCCATATTAGCCGCATCACCTGATGTAAATATAGCCTTAGCTGTTTCTTCTGCCTTCTTAGCTTCTTCCTCACCATGAACCATCTTAGTAAGTTCAAATGCAAGTATTTCCTTAGCTCTATTAAGCTGTGCACCTTCCCACTTATCCATTTCATCAATCTGCTCAAGTGGTAAAAATGTAAGCATACGGATGCACTTTAATACATCTGCATCAGCTACATTTCTCCAATACTGGTAGAACTCATATGGAGAAGTCTTTTCTGGATCAAGCCATACAGCACCGCTTACTGTCTTACCCATCTTCTTACCCTCTGAATTAAGAAGAAGTGTGATCGTCATAGCTGAAGCATCCTTACCAAGCTTCCTTCTGATAAGTTCTGTACCACCAAGCATATTGCTCCACTGGTCATCTCCACCGAACTGAAGATTACAGCCGTATTTCTGGTATAACATATAGAAATCGTAACTCTGCATAATCATATAGTTAAATTCAAGGAATGTAAGACCTCTCTCCATTCTCTGCTTGTAGCACTCAGCTCTTAACATATTATTAACTGAGAAGCACGCACCGACTTCTCTTAAAAGGTCAACATAGTTAAGCTTTAAAAGCCAGTCTGCATTATTTACAAATAAAGCCTTATCATCTGAAAAATCGATGAACTTGCTCATCTGCTTCTTAAAGCACTCACAGTTATGCTCAATCTGCTCTGGTGTAAGCATTTTTCTCATATCTGTCTTGCCTGATGGGTCACCAATCATACCTGTTCCGCCACCGACTAATGCGATTGGCTTATTGCCTGCCATCTGAAGTCTTTTCATAAAGCAGAGTGCCATAAAATGTCCTACATGAAGACTGTCCGCTGTTGGATCAAAACCAATATAGAATGTAGCCTTTCCATTATTAATTAAATTCTTAATTAATTCTTCATCTGTTACCTGTGCAATTAATCCTCTTGCAACTAACTCGTCATAAACTGTCATTTCTGCCATTTCTGTTCTCCTGTTCCTATTACGTTATTATTTGATAAATGATACATAACCCTGTTAATAACAAAAAAGAGCATATCTTTCATCCTTGTTAAAGGACGAAAGCATATGCTCCGTGTTACCACCTTTATTCATAAACAGCTCACACTGTTCACCTTAACGGGTCTTATGATCCTTGATACTGTAACGTGTATCCCACGTCGCCCCTACTAAGCACTATATGCCTTTCAGTTTGCTGCTACGGAATGTATTCAGAATAACTATCCACTGTGCCTCTCATCAGCCGGCTGCTTTCTGTTGCTTACTGTTATGCCTACTTGTTTCCATCATCGCATTATATTAATATAGATGATAATCTTACTGTCAACCTCATACAACTTATTATGAAAATCGCATAATAAAATATTATATTCTGATATTCGACACCTGATTATCATATGTCTACTAAAGCTTATACCATATAGTTGCTAATTTTGCAAGCGTTATATCATATTTTTGTGCTCATTATATCTTTATTCTTGTGCTGCTTTTCAGCATATACAAAGTTCCGTTATGAACTTTTAAGATGAGTGCTTTTGCACTCATTATATCTTTATTCCTGTGCCGCTTTTCAGCACATACAAAGTTCCGTTATGAACTTTTAAGATGAGTGCTTTCGCACTCATTATATCTTTATCAATTAATATTATTGCATTTTTCGTCTTTATGTTTACATACATTTTTATATATAATATATACTATAATAAGTCCTATTATGCTCCCTGCCGCATCTATCAACACATCTAACACACAACCATACCGACCTGGCACGAATGTCTGGTGAAACTCATCTGTTGCTGCAAATGCTATTGCTATAACTGCTGATATGACAGGAATCCTTACGCCCTTAATCCCATCAACTATAAGTGCAATCATTACAAATATTGAAAAAATTGCATATTCTGTCATATGTGCAGCTTTTCTTATTGGAAACTGCACCGCCTCTATCATACTTTCCCTGTTATTCTCATTACAATCTATAATTCCAGCCTTATCACACACTGTAAGTATTATATCCGCCGCCTTATAGCTTAGCCCTGATGACTCTTCCCCATCCTGCTTTGAAAAGCCAAATATAATCATTGCCATAACAATAGCTGGGAGCCATATCAATATCTTTTTTATGCTCATATTCAAATCCTTTAATATACACCTATGTTATTATCAAACTATTCTGCTATTTTTTTTAATATCAAGCTGCATATTCCATTCTAACCTCCTTAATTGGTTTCAAAAACTCATCTACATCACTCCCATTGCATATATATAATTACGTATATTTATTTTTCGATTATTATATCATTCAATTTTTATATTTTCAATTATATAGTGTTCTAACGAACTTAAAACAAGCCCACAAAACCAATTTCACAAGGTTTTGTGGGCTTATATAACTATCTGAAATATCTTATACCAGCTATAATATTAGAGTGTAACAACTCTCATTGTATTAGTAAGACCTCTCTTAGCTGATGGATCAGATGTTGTAGCGATACCAGCAGATACGATAACTGTATCTCCTTCTTCTACATATCCTGCCTGCTCAGATACAACTAAAGCGTGTTCAATAATCTTATCTGTTGAAGTCTCTGTAGCTGTCTTTAATGGTCTTACTCCCCAATAAATCTGCATCTTTCTAAGAACATTATCATATGGTGAGCAACCGATAATTTCTGCATTTGGCTTTAATTTAGATGTAAGTCTTGCTGTAAATCCTGAAATTGTTGGGCATACAATAGCCTTTGCATTAAGGTTATCAGCAGTCTGAACTGTTGCGTTACATACAGCACTTGAAACGCTTCTCTTGCTATGTACCTTAGCGATATCTGTAGATCTTCCCTTGATATCCTGCTCTGTTCTTTCAGCAATCTTAACCATCATCTTTAATGCTTCAAGTGGATACTTACCATTAGCTGTTTCACCTGAGAGCATAACCACGTCTGTACCATCATAGATAGCGTTAGCAACGTCAGTAACTTCGGCTCTTGTAGGACGTGGATTTCTAATCATAGAATCTAACATCTGTGTAGCTGTAATAACCGGCTTATATGTTGCGTTACACTTCTTGATAATTTCCTTCTGGTAATGAGGAACATCTTCTGCTGGAATCTCTACACCCATATCACCTCTGGCAACCATAATTCCATCAGCAACTTTGATAATTTCATCAAGATTTTCAATACCCTCTGCATTCTCAATCTTAGCGATAACCGGAATATCAGCACCATGCTCCCATAAGAGCTGCTTGATTTCCTGAATACAAGCTGCATTTCTTACGAATGAAGCTGCAATAAAATCAAATCCCTGTTCAATACCAAATATAATATCATCTTTATCTTTATCTGTAATACCTGGAAGCTTAATGCTTACGTTAGGTACATTAACACCCTTCTTAGAACCAAGTTCACCACCATTGATTACTGTACATACGATATCCGTACCATCGACTACATCTTCTACTCTAAGCTCAATAAGACCATCATCAATAAGAATAGTATTACCATTAGCTACATCTGCTGGAAGACCTGCATAAGTAATCATATCAATAGTATCATCACCTACAATATCTCTTGTTGTAAGTGTGAACTTCTGACCTTCCTTAAGTGTAACCTTCTTGTCATCCTTAAGCACACCAGTTCTGATTTCTGGTCCTTTTGTATCAAGAAGTGTAGCTATAGGCTTGTTAATCTCTTCCCTTACGCTCTTAACTAATGCAAAACGTCCTGCCTGTTCTTCATGGTCACCATGTGAGAAATTAAATCTTGCAATATCCATACCACTAAGTGCAAGCTGCTTAATAAGCTCTCTATCATTAGTGTTAGGACCCATAGTACATATAACCTTAGTCTTTTTCATTATAACCTCCAAGTAAATAAAATAAATTAAATTCAAAACAATCCAACAAATTATACTTAATAACACATAAAATAGCAATACCCATTCTGAAATTGTTATGATAATTAAGTGTTATTAATAATATATACCATCATATTACCATATATTATTGTGTTTTGCCAATATGAATATGTGTATATAAATGATCATTACAATATTCATAATTGCCAGCACATTTTGAGCAGAATCTGAACACAAGATTTTCATCGTCTAATTCCGTTCTTCCACACACAGCACATTTGTGCTTAGGTGTTCCATTAGCAGGTCTATATGGCTTATTAGCCCCCTGCCATGTTGTCTTTTCACTATTGGCATTATAAAATGTTTCATTAAAGCTCTGTCTGCTGCCATTATTCTTCTGTGCTTTTCCTGCTGTATGCATAGCCTTATTATAATTCTTCTGTGTAGAAGTCTTAAAAGGTCTTCTCTTAGACACTGTAATGAATATTATAAAGTTAAGCATAGACACTAAAGCTGCAATCGCATTGGCATAACATCCCATTCCGCTTCCTGACAGAAGTCCTGCATTGTATAAACCTTTCCACATAGTCCAGCCAAAGTTCACTCCGCTTACCGCAATTGTTGGAACAATAAAGCCTCCAAGAATAATTATTGCAAATACTATTCCGTCAAGAAGTGCCATCCATTTAATCTTGATAGGTATTACAAAGAACAACAATACTTCCATATCCGGCTGTTCCATAGCAAAAGCCATAAATAAAGCAAGGTTAATATAATGTGTGCTCATATTAAAACTTATGCCAAATATAAGATATATTATAAGAGCCGCAATTATATTAAGTATTACTCCAGAGAAGAAATACACATTAAACTTAAATGACCCCCATATATTCTCTAACACTGTTCCTATAAGATAATAGAAATAAAGTGAAAAGAATACAAATATTATACTTGTTGATGGTGGCTGTATAATAAATGTTACAAGCCGCCATATCTGTCCCTTAAATATATATGCAAAATCCAATGAAAGATATGTGCTGTAAACCCCTGGTGCAAACACCTCAAATACAAATCCTACAGCATATAATACAATAATATACATCATTAAATTCTGTATTGCATATTTAGAATACTTTCTTTCTAGTTTCTCAAACCAATCCATTAAACTCCTCATTTCCGCAGGAATAATTCCCACATTATTAAATTATGTATATTTAAAGCGATTTAATAATAAAAGTATAAAAACAAAACCTATGTTTGTCAATTATATAATAACAATAGTATTATTAATTTTATATAAACAATGTTCTAACAAGTGTTGAATTTCTGTGTCATTTCTTATATAATATGTCGGATTGTAACTTTTCGATTTTATTATATATTTTTCGACACAATATAATTAACAAGGAGGTCGGCTCTGCCGTAATGACTATGAACAAATACAGATTAGGTATTGATATTGGCTCTACAACAGTAAAGATCGCTATTCTTGATGATAATAATAATATTTTATTTTCTGACTACGAAAGACATTTTGCTAATATTCAGGAGACTTTACAATCTCTTCTTGAAAAAGCTGTCGCTCAGTTAGGTGAATTTGAAATATACCCTGTTATCACAGGTTCTGGCGGACTTACACTTGCCAAGCATCTTGAAGTACCATTTACACAGGAAGTTGTCGCTGTATCTACAGCACTTCAGGATTATGCACCTCAGTGTGATGTTGCAATAGAACTTGGTGGTGAAGATGCCAAGATTATATATTTTACTAATGGTATCGACCAGCGTATGAATGGTATATGTGCAGGTGGTACCGGTTCTTTCATCGACCAGATGGCTTCACTTTTACAGACAGATGCTTCTGGTCTTAATGAGTACGCCAAGAATTACAAGTCAATATACCCTATTGCCGCAAGATGTGGTGTATTTGCCAAATCAGACATACAGCCTCTAATTAACGAGGGTGCTACTAAGGAAGATTTATCAGCTTCTATTTTTCAGGCTGTTGTCAACCAGACAATCTCTGGTCTTGCGTGTGGCAAGCCCATCCGTGGCAATGTGGCATTTCTTGGTGGTCCCCTTCATTTCTTATCAGAACTTAAGCAGGCATTTATCCGCACATTAAGCTTAACACCTGAACAGGTTATAGCACCTGACCACTCTCATTTGTTTGCGGCAGTTGGTTCTGCTATGAATTATGATGAAAATGTATGTGTAAATGTTGCAGATATTATCAAAAGACTTTCAGGCAAAATCAAGCTTGAATTTGAAGTTGAACGTATGGAACCACTTTTTGCCAATCAGTTAGCTTATGATGATTTCACTAAAAGACATAATGCACATCATGTAAAGACTGCTGATATAAGCACTTATGAAGGTAACTGCTACCTTGGTATTGATGCAGGCTCTACAACAACTAAAGCAGCTTTAGTAGATGAAGATGGTAATTTATTATACTCATTTTACTCAAGCAACAACGGCTCTCCTCTTGATACTACAATCAAGGCTGTTAAAGACATTTATACAAAGCTTTCACCTAAGGCTAAGATTGTGCAGGCCTGTTCAACAGGTTATGGTGAGGCTCTTATCAAGTCAGCACTTATGCTTGATGAAGGTGAAGTTGAAACTGTGTCCCACTTCTATGCTGCTGCATTCTTTGACCCTGAGGTTGACTGTATTATAGATATCGGCGGACAGGATATGAAGTGTATTAAAATAAAGAACCAGACAGTTGATTCTGTCCAGCTTAATGAAGCCTGTTCTTCAGGATGTGGTTCATTTATCGAAACATTTGCAAAGTCGCTTAACTACTCTGTTCAGGACTTTGCCAAAGCTGCACTTTTCGCCGAGCACCCTATTGATTTAGGTACAAGATGTACCGTATTTATGAACTCTAAAGTCAAGCAGGCTCAGAAAGAAGGTGCGGAAGTCGCTGATATTTCTGCCGGTCTTGCTTATTCAGTTATCAAAAATGCTTTATATAAAGTTATTAAGATTGCTGACCCTAACGACCTTGGAAAGCACATTGTTGTACAGGGCGGTACTTTCTATAATGATGCAGTATTAAGAAGTTTTGAAAAGATTACAGGTGTTGATGCCATAAGACCTGATATTGCTGGTATTATGGGAGCATTCGGAGCTGCTCTTATCGCAAGGGAAAGATATGACGGCATATCTGAATCATCAATGCTTTCAATAGATAAGATCAACAGTCTTACATATGAAACAACCCTTACAAGATGCAAGGGTTGTACTAACAGTTGCCACCTTACTATTAATAAGTTCTCTGGTGGCAGGCAGTTTATAACTGGTAACAGATGTGAAAGAGGTCTTGGAAAAGAACGAAATAAAGAACATCTTCCTAACCTTTTTGATTATAAATTCCATAGACTTTTTGATTATGAACCATTATCTGCTGACCTTGCAGTGCGTGGAACTGTTGGTATTCCTAGAGTACTTAATATGTATGAGAACTATCCTTTCTGGTTCACATTCTTTACTAAGCTTGGATATCGTGTAGTTCTTTCGCCTCAATCCACAAGAAAGATTTATGAATTAGGTATTGAATCAATACCTTCTGAGTCTGAGTGTTACCCAGCCAAGCTTGCACACGGACATATAAGCTGGCTTATCAAGAAAGGTATTAAATTCATATTCTACCCTTGTGTTCCTTATGAACATAAAGAGATTGAGAACACTAATAACCACTATAACTGCCCTATTGTAACTTCTTATGCAGAAAATATTAAGAACAACGTTGAAGAATTAAAGACAGAAAATATAGATTTCAGAAATCCTTTCCTCTCATTTGAAAGTGAAGAAATTCTTGCCAAACGACTTAAAGCAGAATTTCCTTTAATTCCCGCACCAGAAATCAAGGCTGCTGTTCACGATGCGTGGGAAGAACTGATGCAGTCAAGAACTGATATGCATAATAAGGGTGAAGAAGTTATTAAATACCTTAAAGAAAATAACAAACGTGGTATTGTACTCGCTGGAAGACCTTACCATATTGACCCCGAGATTAACCATGGTATTCCAGAACTTATCAACTCATATGGAATAGCCGTTCTTACTGAAGACAGCGTTGCCCACCTTGGAAATGTTGAAAGACCACTTATTGTTATGGACCAGTGGATGTACCACTCACGTCTGTATGCCGCAGCAAGCTATGTCAAGACTCAGGATAATCTTGATCTTATACAGCTTAATTCATTCGGCTGTGGACTTGATGCAGTTACTACAGATGCCGTTAATGATATTCTTACTAAGTCTGGCAAAATATATACAGTTCTTAAAATTGATGAGGTTAATAACCTTGGTGCTGCAAGAATACGTGTCAGATCACTTATTGCTGCACTTAAAGTAAGGGACAAGAAAAATTACCAGCGACAGTTAGTTTCAAGTGCATACAAGCGTGTTGAATTCACACCTGAGATGAGAAAGAATTACACTATTCTCTGCCCTCAGATGTCACCAATACATTTTGACCTGCTTGAACCTGCTCTTAATTCGTGTGGATATAACTTCGAAGTTCTTGCCAATGATAATAAATCGTCTGTAGATATGGGACTTAAATATGTTAATAATGATGCCTGCTACCCTTCTTTAATGGTTGTCGGACAGATTATGAACGCGGTTCTTTCCGGTAAATATGATTTAAGCAAGACTGCCATTATAATTACGCAGACTGGTGGTGGCTGTCGTGCTTCTAACTATATTGGATTTATAAGACGTGCTCTTGAGAAAGCTAATCTTGCATACATACCAGTTATTTCTTTAAGTGCACAGGGACTAGAGTCTAACTCAGGCTTTAAGTATGATCTGCCTATGTTAAAGAAAGCTATGATGGCTATTGAATACGGTGATGTATTTATGAATGTTGTATACAGAACAAGACCTTATGAGAAGGAAAAAGGCTCTGTTAACGCACTTCACGAACATTGGAAAGAGATATGTATAAAGCAGCTTACTTCTGACAAAGTAAGAATGAAAGACTTCAATAAAAATCTGCGTGATATAGTTCACGATTTTGATAATATTGAACTTCTTGATATTAAAAAACCTAGAGTTGGTGTTGTTGGCGAAATTCTTGTTAAATTTCTTCCAGCCGCTAACAATTATCTTGTAGATTTATTGGAAGCTGAAGGTGCTGAAGCTGTTGTTCCAGATCTTATGGGATTTCTTCTTTATTGTGCAGAAAATGCTAACTTCAAACACAAGTACCTTGGTGCTTCATCTAAGTCAGCATTTATCAATAACGTGGTAATTAAATTGCTTGAGTGGTTCAGAAAAGCTGGTAACGAAGCATTAGCACAGAGCAAGAGGTTTGATGCTCCATCTTCAATTAAAGAAACTGCTGCTCTTGCCAAAGACCTTGTGTCACTTGGTAACCAGACTGGTGAAGGCTGGCTTCTTACTGGTGAAATGATTGAGCTTATTCATAACGGTGCTGGAAATATTGTATGCTGTCAGCCATTTGCCTGCCTTCCTAACCACATTGTTGGTAAGGGCGTAATCAAAGAATTACGTGCAGCATTCCCTGAAGCTAACATAATCGCCGTGGATTATGACCCAGGTGCATCAGAAGTTAACCAGCTTAACAGAATTAAGCTTATGCTTGCTACTGCTAACAAGAACCTTTAATGTCTGATGTCTGCTAAATCAGATTTATTACCGTGAACTTATATAAAAGGCTGAGTGTTGCATATTTATTGTATACATATGTGTTATAGAAACATCTGTATATAATAAATATGCTGAAATATTTAATTTCAATATATTGAAATTAAATAATTTCAAGTGTATAATACTAATAAATGGAGGTCGGTAATATGAACTTTTTATTATTTTTAGGACCAATTATCGGTGTTGCAGTTGCTATCTTTGCAGTTGTAGTAATTATTGCTGTAATAGGAGCTGTTGCAGGTTCAGAAGAAGATTTTGATGAATAGACATTTCTTCCGTAGTTTTATTTCCTAAGCAAAAAGCAGCGTTGCTTGACAATCTACTATTAAAGGTTGTCAAGCAACGCTGCTTTTTATTTATTTTAAAATATTCATAATATCAGATATTCTCTATCTGCCAGTCAATAGGCTCAACTCCATGGCTTTCAAGGAATTCGTTACATTGGCTGAAATGCCTGCATCCAAAAAATCCTCTATATGCTGATAAAGGACTAGGGTGTGGACACTTTAATATAAGATGCTTAGGATTGGTAAGCATAGGTATCTTTCTCTGTGCTGGTGAACCCCAGAGCATATATACTATCGGTCTGTCCTGCATATTAACCGCATTGATAACTGAATCAGTGAACTGTTCCCAGCCCATTCCCTGATGTGAATTAGCATTATGAGCCCTTACTGTTAATACTGTATTTAACAATAGTACGCCTTGATCAGCCCATTTTTTAAGGTACCCATTATTAGGATAATAACAGCCACAGTCATCGTGTAATTCTTTATATATATTCTGTAGTGACTTAGGAATAGGATTACCCGGAAGAACCGAAAAACTAAGTCCATGTGCCTGATTTACCTCGTGATATGGGTCTTGTCCTAATATGAGCACTTTAACATCTTTTAAAGGTGTAAAATGAAATGCATTAAAAATATCGTCTGCTGGAGGATAGACAACACATCTGCTATATTCGTCTTTTACAAATGTATACAACTTTTTGTAATAATCTTTCTTAAATTCATCACTTAAAGCATCTTTCCAATCATTAGTTATCATTGACATAATAACACCCTCCAATATCTACTTAACTAATCTTATAGGTATTCCCTTATCAGATAAATACTGCTTTAAATCATTTATCTCCATCTCTTTATAATGGAATAAGGAAGCAGCTAATGCAGCATCTGCCATACCTTCTGTAAAGGCATCATAAAATTGCTCCATATTGCCAGCCCCGCCTGAGGCTATAACTGGAATTGATACATTAGAGGCAACCTCTCTTGTAAGTTCAATATCGTATCCTGCTTTAGTACCATCACAGTCCATACTTGTAAGAAGTATCTCTCCTGCTCCAAGCTGTTCTGCCTTAACAGCCCACTCAACAGCATCAATATTCATATCAACTCTTCCACCATTCTTATAAATGCTCCAATGACCATCTTCCTGTCTTTTGGCATCTATTGCAACAACCACACATTGACTGCCGAACTTATCAGCCGCCCTTGATATAAGTGTTGGATCCATAATTGCCGCTGAATTAATAGATATCTTATCAGCACCTTCTCTTAAAAGCACCTTAAAATCATCTACTGTTCGTATTCCTCCGCCTACAGTGAATGGAATAAATACTTTTTCAGCAACTTTTCTTACTAAATCAACAGTTGTATTTCTTCCGTCACTTGAAGCTGTTATATCAAGAAATACAAGCTCATCAGCTCCTGATTTGTCATACATTGCAGCAACTTCAACTGGGTCTCCAGCATCCTTTAAATCAACAAAATTAGTACCTTTTACAACTCGTCCATCTTTGCAGTCAAGGCATGGTATAATTCTTTTAGTAAACATATAACATTCTCCATTCTATAATTCAGCAAAATTTTTAAGTATTCTTAAGCCTGTTTCACTACTCTTTTCTGGGTGGAACTGACACGCAAAAAGATTACCTTTTTCTACTGAAGCATGAATATGTGTTGAATATTCAGCAGACGCTGCTACAATATCATCATTATCAGCTTTTAGATAATATGAATGTACAAAATATACATATGGATTAGCATTGATTCCTGCAAACAATCTCGCATCATCCTTAACATTTAAGGAATTCCAGCCCATATGTGGTATCTTAAAGCCTTCCTTAGCTGGAATTTTAAATATCTTTCCTGGAAGAAGGTTAAGGCCTTCAGCTCCTGGTGTCTCTTCGCTTTCCTTGAATAAAAGCTGAAGTCCAAGGCATATTCCAAGAAATGGTGTATCCTTAGCTACAACATTTTTAATTGTATCTACAAGTCCAAAACGATCCAGATTGTTCATCGCATCACCAAATGAACCTACTCCAGGAAGAATAACTTTATCTGCCTGAAGTATCTCACTTGAGTCTCTGGATACTATAACTTCTTCACCGAGTGCTATTAACGCTTTCTCAACACTCTTAAGATTGCCTGCATCATAGTCAATAATTGCTATCATTTTACTGCCTTTCCATATGCTTCTATCTTGTAATAATAAGTAACAAAATCGCTATTAGACATATCTGCTAATGATATAGCTTCTGTCTCTGATATCTTATATGTATCCTTAAGTGCATTTATAATCTTATCATAGCTTTCCTTCATCTTATCATCTACGCCTAACTCTTTACCTTCAGCCCTGTATGTCTGATATCTGTCAACACCCTTTATAAGAGCATTAATTGCCTCTGTATTCATATTCATCTTTCTGTAATTAAGATATGACTCATACTGTCTTTGAACATACATAACAACCTTTGACTGGTTATATATTGTCTCTTCATTACCTGAAAGGTTCATACCACTTAAACTATTATAAGCTTTCTCGTATTCGCCATTGATAAAGTAATCTTTAGCTGCATTTACTTTACTGTTGTAATTGATACTATAGCCAAATACCTGTATAAGCATAATAATTCCTGCTATAAGTAATATAAATAAAATGATTGATTTTGGTTTAATCTTAAGAATATCACCTGGTTTAGGTGGTTCTTTAACTTTAACTTTTTTAGGTTTCTTTTCTTTCTTAGGCTTCTTATCTTTTGCCTGTTTAGCCTGTTTTTTCTTTTCTTCTTTCTTAGCTGCAGCCTGTTTCTTCTTCTCCTCAGCCTGAGCCTTTTTGGCTTCCTTAGCCTCAGCCTTCTGCTGATTTTCTATTTGTTCCTGTTCTTCTTCAAGCTTACCTTCTTTTTCCTGCCTAATCTTAAACTGCTGATACCTATACTTAATCTTAGCAATTAAGCCCTTCTTAGGTGCTTCTGGCTGGTCAAGATTAGCTTTACCATGAAATACCTCATCAATGAGCTTCTCATTCTCATCCTGCTCTTTTCTATCATCCACTGTGTTAGTCTTAGCAGTTATTGCATTATCAACAGCCTTTTCAAGCAATTCTCCATCGCCTGTTGCCACATTTGCTTCATTAAGATCATCTTCAATACTTTCAAAGAAAATGTCTTTTATAACAGAAAAAATACCTTTTTTATCTTTTTTCTTTTGTTTTTTATTGTGCTTCTTTTTCATAGAAGCTTTATCAGCCTGTGCTTCATCGGCACTTGAAGCTTTATTAGCTGCTTCTGTGCCATTGTCATCAGATGTGCTATCTGAAGATGCATTTGCCTCATTATCAACATTGCCTAAAGAAGCATTATCTGCTGATGAAGCTGAATTATCGGCTGATGTATCCTCAGCAGCTACCTCATCTTCTGACTGCATACCGTTCTCTTTAAGAAGCTCATTCATAGATGATTCATCTGCATTATCATTCATCTCACCTATAAGATCATCCAAATTCATACTTGCAAGACGGTCTTTTTCGGTATCTGATAAACCCATATCATCCATAAGCTCATCGTTCTTATCAAGATTAGTACCAGCAGCTTCATCAATTGGAGTGTCATCTAACATCTTATCAATAGCTTCATCTGCCTGCTTATCCTTAGATGTATCATCTGCTTCTGTCTGCTTATCTGCTTCCTGTGCCTTCTTAGCAACTTCCTCAGGAGTTAATTCTGATACTGTATCATCAGTTATAAATGTTTCCTCCGTATCAGAAGCCGCCATATGACGAGGAACTGTCATAACATCTTTTAATAAATCTTCTATATTATCGTCATTAAGATTTCCATCCTCATCATCATATATATTTTCAAATTTAGTACTCTTCTCATTAGACTTTTCAAAGGCTTCCCTTACCTGCTCTTTGATCTGTTCTTCCTCTTCATCCTTATTCTCTGATTGTGCATTCTCATCTTCAGATAATGATTTCAATAAGCCATCAAGGTAATCCTCTTCATTCTCTGCCACAATTCCACCACCTTCGTAAAATTATAAATAAAATTCTACCATAAAGAATATTAATTAACAACATTAACTAACTCTTTCAATACTTCATATGAGTTAATCTTCATTGTACAAGCTTTGTCTGCTATTTCTTTAGGTATCTGATAAAACGTACTATGTGCCCTGTAAAAATGTGCTTTATCATTAATCATAACAATTCTCTCAAATGGCCACCTTATAAGATTAGGATTGTTAAATCCTTCCCCTATCTCAATAACAAGCAGCTTCTTAGCCAATGTCGCTGATAACCATTTGTTGTAGAAATCCCACTGTTTCTCATCTTCATTAATATATGGACAAACCATTCTTTTGGGATTTATTGTTGATTCACCTAGATAATTATGCTTGGTAGACGATATAATAAAATAATTATTCTTATCAAGAAGTTCACCAAACTTATTAAGCATATCTATAAGATTACCATCATTATTATTAAGTGCTTCATCACCAAGACCTATTAATATATAATCATAATCTTTAACATCTTCTCTAATTCTATTACAGTAACCTTGTAATGTATATTCCATATCTATCCTCACAGCCTTAACAATAAATTATGGTGCTATCATTATATAGATAACACCATAATAACATAAATAATATTATCTGAGAAGTTTATCAATCTCATTAACTAACAATCCAATCTCTGGCTTAGATAACTGAACATCAGCTCCTAATGCTTCTCCCTTAGCTCTCATCTGGTCATTAATTAATGATGAGAATATAACAACTGGTATATTCTTTAATTTATCATCTGTCTTGATAAGCTTTGTCAATCTGTGTCCATCCATTAATGGCATCTCTAAATCAGTTATAACACAAGCTACATCCATCTGTGCATCTTCTGAATCCTTCAGAGCAACAAGATTCTCCCAGGCCTCCTGTCCATTAGCACATAATGTAAGATTATCATATCCTGACTTAATAAGTGAATCTGAAATAAGCTTCATAAGTAATGGAGAATCCTCTGCAATTACAATATGTGCTTCATTCTTAGTTCTTCCTTCAAGCTTTTCAATATCTGATACTTTTAATCCTGTCTCTGGGCTTATATCTGATACAATTCTCTCAAAGTCAAGAATGATAATTAACTGTCCATTAATCTTAACAACACCTGTTGCAATTCCGCTGTCAGCACTGCTTATTGTGCTGTCTGGCTTAATAATATCTGTCCAGGATACTCTATGTATTCCAACAACCGATGCCACATGAAATGCAACATTAAGCTTATTAAAATTAGTGATAATAAACATATCCTTTGTAATATCTTTAGAAGGTGCACACTTAATAACCTTAGCTAAATCAACTATTGTTATCATTAAATCTCTTGGCATAAACACACCTTCTACACAAGGATGTGAATTAGGTACTGGTGTAACCTTGCTATATGGAACTATCTCTTTAATCTTAGCGACATTAATTCCATAATGATTCCCTCCAACTATGAATTCAAGCACCTCTAATTCATTAGTACCACTTTCCATTAATATATTAGTTTCCATATAGTTTTATCCTCCATAAATCCCGTACTTTTATTGGAATATTATAACAAATCACATACATAATTTCAATTGCTATTACATATAATTATACAAAATATGAATATTGTCCAATATATTATCTACTTGAATACTTATATTTAAATGCTGATGTTTAATTACTGATATTATTGTATATAACAATATTATTAAAACTTTCTAATCTACATAATATCTACATAATATATAAATTGATGATAATAAAAAAGAGGCTTTAAAGCCTCTTAAATAACAACTATTCACTACTCATTCAAAACTGCACATTAAATATATCTTATACATCCGTATCCTGTCAAGTACTTTC
>ERZ772937.439-NODE-439-length-36430-cov-26.088715_pt1 | contig 36430 bp, 34 predicted proteins | sample MGYA00512113_ERZ772937 | MGnify/ENA primary metagenome ERZ772937 (study PRJEB29015, sample SAMEA2737649) | human gut metagenome | biome: human gut; feature: human-associated habitat; material: faeces | place: China | collected 2012 ... | reverse complement strand
GACTCCAGAGCCGGTAATAAGCCCTTATAGGGCGTGAGCAAACCACCGGCTAAGCCGGTGGTTATGGTTCGTTTCCTTTTTGGATGATTTCCTGAACAAAATCTTTGGCATTAGACGAAAGATGCCTGTAATAGTTCAATACCCGCATCTCACTTCTGGTAAAAGAAGTATCTGCGTCATAAGTTTCATATTTGAATGGAACGTCAGTGTTGCCAACCAAATAGTCTATAGAAGTCTCAAAAATTTTAGCCATATGAATTATAATATCAAGCTCCGGGATTGCAAGTTCGTTTTCGTATTTATAAACGGACTGTTGTGTAACGTGTAACATATCAGCAAGAGCCTGTTGGCTCAGTCCTTTTTTCTGACGTAATTCTCTTAATCTTTTCATAAATTCACCTCTCGTATCATCACTATATCAAGAGGGTTTTCAAAAATATAAAAACTTATTCTGTATATTGAAAACAACTAATGGTTGTGATAATGTAAAGTTGAAAAATACATTATAAAAGTACAAATAGGAGAGGAACACACGTGTATGCAAGTAAAGAGATGCAAAGTATGTGGCGGAACAGTGAATATTTTAGGGAATGGTTATATTAGATGTAATTATTGTGGACAAATATATGATATGAGTGGGGGAATCCTTGGTCAAGAACAGATATATAACGAGGCTCTGGATAAGTCGCAACAGGGTACTATAGAAGGGAGCGAACAAGCAAGAAAATTGTTTGAAAGTATTTCTGGATATAAAGATAGCAATAGTCGTGCATTAGAAAGTTATACAAATGTAGAGAATATAAAAATTGCCATGGAAGAAAAAAGGTTGGAGGAAGAGAGACAGTGGCAGATTGCACTAGAAGAAGATAAAAAAAGAGCTATAAGAAATAAAAAAATTAAACAAATAATAATTATGATTGCAGGAATTATTGCTACTATTACTTGCATTATAGTAATTAATATTTCAAAGCATGAAAAGGTAATAAAGACTGAATATAATAATGCAATAGAGTTATTTGATAATGAACAATATGGAGAAGCGAAGGAAATCTTTGTAAGTTTAAATGGATATAAGGATAGTATAAATTATATAGAACAAATTAATACAAAACTGCAGGAACAGGACCAGCAATATAATGAAGCTCTTAGTGATATGGAATTAGAAGACTATCAATCGGCAATTGTAATATTTTCCCAAATTCAAGAGTATTTGGATACTAATATATATTTACAGGAATGTGTAGAACACTTGTTAAGTCAGGCTAATGAATTAACTTCAAATGAGCAATATGATGAAGCAATAGAATTATTGGAAGATTTGCCAGAAAATATAAATCAATATGAAAACGTAAAAGAGACGCTTGCAAATATATCAGAATTAAAACAGAAGAAAAATTATGATATAGCAGTTGAATTATATGACAGTCAAGAATTTGTAGAAGCGCAGAGTAAATTTTTAGAGATGCCAGATTATGAAGAATCAAGAAAATATATTGATTTAATAGGGGATATATTATACGAGGATGCAAAAAATTTGTTTAATAATATGAAATATGTTGAATGTGTTGATACGTTGAAATATATAGATGAAAACAAAGAATGGAGTAATTACAAAAGTGCAAAAACTTTACAGGAAAATGCAATTGAATCATATAAAACAGAAATCGAAAATGCAGCTTTAGAAATATTAAAAAATGGTTCGTATAAAGAATTTTCTGATTATCTAATAGAAAATGTATGTGACATATATTCTTCAGATGAGGCATCTAAATTAATAAAACAGTGGAAACCTCAAAATGTGTCATCACTAGATGTTTTCAATAAAGAAGATGATGCAGGGATATATTGTAGAGAATTTCAGTATGAGTCTGGAGTTGTTGATAATGTAGGGAAAACACATAACAATGTTTTATTGGGAGGAGGATATACAGAAGTTTATCATATAAATAAAGAGTATGATAAACTTTCAGGCTGTGCTTTTATATTGCAGAAAGCAGCAACAACAAAGAAAAAATTAGTTTTACAAATAAGAGACGAAAATGACAATGTCTTATATTATTTAGAAATGACTGGTGGAGATATACCAGTAGAATTTTCTGTTGATATCTCAGAGGTGGTAGATTTAAAAATATATTTTAATGGATTTAATGGATCATGGGGTGCGGAAAATGCATTTTATGGCGGAATATCAGATTTAGTCGTGTTTTCAGTTCCAGATTGAGGAGGATGGCAAATGGAATTAGTATCAATTATTGAATATCAAGGAGATAATAACACAGTTGTATGGAAACATCCTACTGTAAACTTTAACAATAATTCACAGTTAATAGTAAGGGAATCACAGATTGCAATTTTTTATTTGAATGGAGAAGCGTTAGATTCATTTGAACCAGGCAAACATACTTTGGAGACGGGGAAAATTCCATTATTAAGTGAAAAATTATTTGGAAAAATTACAGGTGGAGAAGTATATCACTCAGAGGTTTATTTTGTAAATTTGGTGGAACAAATGTCTATATGCTGGGGTACGAATCCACGAATTAAGTTTATAGATAAGACAGTTGGAAACTACCAATTTGATATAGGTGTTTTTGGAAAATTAAGTCTTAAAGTTAATAATCCTCGTAAAATAGTTCAAAATTTTGTTGGAACAGAGAATGCTCTTGGTCAAGAGAAGTTAATGAGTTATATTAGTCCGAGTATTATGCAAAAAGTAAGAACACAACTTGCAAAGACATTAAATCAACAAGAAATTTCTATTTTTGAACTAGACATGCATACGGATGAAATAGCAGAATTGCTTATGACATCTTTTAGGGAACAAATTAGGGATTATGGATTGGATATCACAGGTTTTTGGATAGAAGGGTTTGATTTTCCTGAGAATGACCCTACATATAAAAGGATTCTTGAGCTTCGAGGACAAAGTGTGACCACAATGCAGGAGCAGAAAATGAAACAAGCTTTGGCAATGGATGCATTGAAATTTGAGCAAAACTATGAAATCGGAAGAGTAAATTTAGATGCAGAAAAAGAATTAGTCAAGGCAAGAACAGAAAGTGAAAAGACAATTATAGATGCAAAAGCAATGGCGACAAAACGTGCAACGGAGGGATATTCATATGTAACAGAAAGAGCATATGATGTTGCTGAAAAATTATCTGAAAATGATAATATTGGAAATTTGTCAACGACAGGAGTTGGATTGGGAATGATGGGTGGTATGGCTTTTGGAGTCGGAGGAGCATTGTCTAATACCATTTCGGATGCATTAAGTCCAATAAACAGAAATTCAGACCAAAACATGAATGATATAGGAGAAAGTGAAGGATTCATCTCGATAAAAGAAGATGGTAGTAATGTAGATGATTTTGAGGAAAAGGTAAAAAAATTACAGTATCTTAAAAAAATGGAAATAATTTCGGAAGAAGAGTATGAGGTAAAGAAAAGAGAAATATTGGATAATATTTAGGAGGAATGGTTGTGGAAAAGAAAAAAATTTTTTGTATCGAGTTTTTGTTAGTATTAATTTTATATAGTTTAGTTATTTGCTTGGTGCCATTAATACATAGCATTACTTTTTGGATTGCATTTATATTATCAATTATTGAGTATATTATTGCAGGGATTATGTTGATTTTCACTGCTGACACAAAAGACAGAAATTCGGAAAAAATATTTGATTTGATTAAAATTAGAAATACATTTATATATTTGATAGTTCAATTAATATTTAATATTTTTTCAATGTGTTATGGAAAATTTCCTATATGGTGCATTGTCATTGTAAATTTAGTTTTTATCGCAACACTTATAATAACAACATATATATTTATTTACATAAAAAAATATACTACCGAGTTTGATCAAGGAGTACAAGAGAAAGTGAGAAATAAAAAAAAGAAATTAGTGGAGATAGAACAACTACAAAATATAGCAGTTGATTATGAATTAAGAAAAAGTATTAGCAAATTAATTGAAATACTTAAATACAGCGATCCTATTTCAACTCCAGAAGTAGAAGATTTAGAACAAAAAATAGAAATTAATTTGACAGTATTGAAGAACTTAATAGATCAGGGTAAGGAAGATGATGCACAAAATTGTTGTAATGATTTGATTGCAGCTGTACAGGAACGGAATAATCTTTGCGAAATATACAAGTAGAAGGGTGAATAATTAGTGGTATTTGTAAAAGATACAGGTGATGGAAGAAAAATTGGAATAGAGGCTATAGAAATATTAGCATTTCCAGATATTGAAATGTTTATGGAAAAGCCAGAGAAAGAGAAGTTAAGTGCATTACCATTTTTACATTTTATGAGAGAATTGCGAACAGTTAATAGTGATAATAATGTTGTGGCTGAAATTTTATGGTTAACATATCCAGCGGAAAAACAAGCATATACTTCAGAGGTAAGAATATATCTTATTTTGCGTGAAATAGGGTATAACGTTGAACGGATAATTTCTAATTTGGAACAAATTGATAATAATGTATGTTTACTATTAAAAGTTCAAAATTATGAATTAAGAGTTTGCGAAGATTTAGATATTTTAAAAAAATGTATGATGTCTATTGAGAATGACTGTGTATATGCGTTGAATAAAAAAGGAAAATATACAATAAGTATGTCATCTCAATGTGCACTATTTTACAATGATATTCTAGATTGCAATATGTATGATTCCTTTGAAAATTTGATTTCTGTATTTTCTGAATTGAAAGATAGTGCTATTTCATTTCAAATTTCTCCTGTTAATTTGAATTTTCAGGAAAAATTAGCTATTGGAGAAATGGTATCTTTATATCATAACATTGCAGAGGGAAATTTTACAAAAGAAAAAAGATTGAAAGATAATTTATTAGAATTGCCATTAAGATGTGTCGATTCATATTACAGTGTGTTACAAGATGGACTTTTGGAATATAATATTTTAATTTTTGGAACAAGACAAAATGCTAATAGACTGGCAAATAGAATTGTTGGGATGCTGAAGGAAAATGAAAACAAGCTAGCATCATTTGAAATTATGGATATATCGAAATTGAAAATAAAACTGTATTCTGAAATTTATACTTATCCATGGAATACGAGAACATATATAAATTTGATGCTTAATAAACTTCCCTTTAATAATAATTCTGAAATATTAATTAGAAAGCTTGGTCGAATGATGTCGGAGGGGGAGGCATTAAATTTTTTTAGATTACCGATACATAGCGGAAATACATTAGCTTTAAATAGCATGGATGCATTTTATGTATCTGAACAAATAAATACAGCTTTATTGAGAAAAGATAATATTAAGTTTGGTATGGTCAATACCGTAAATGATATGATTGAAATCGGTTGCCCGAAAGAACAATTTTCAAAACATGCATTAATTGTAGGAATGCCGGGAACAGGTAAAACTACATTTTCATTAAATTTGTTATTACAGTTTTATAGACAAAATGTTCCGTTTCTTGCGATTGAGCCTACTAAAACAGAATATAGAGCGTTAATTGAGAAAATACCGGAAATTCAAGTTTTTACACCGGGGAATAATGAAATTTCTCCATTTATCATTAATCCATTTATGCCCCCAAGAGGTATAAAAATTGAACAATATATACCGGCACTTGTAAGTGCATTTGGTGCAGCATTTTCTATGGAAAGTCCATTAGATGTTATTTTTTTAAAGGCAATTCGAACAGCATATATAGAATATGGTTGGAAAGATTATAATGAATATGGGGATCCTGGTACATGTGAGTTTGGTTTATATGAGTTTGTAATGATTTTTAAAAAAATTATAAAAGATAGTGCTTATAGTAGAGAAGTGAAAGGAAACTTAGAGTCGGGGGGAACATTTCGTTTATTGAATCTTATCGAACAAAACGGCAATATTTATGACACAATAAAAAATATTCCAATAGAGGATATACTTACAAAACCAACAGTTATTGAATTAAATGCTATTCAGGATGGAGCGCAGAAAGCATTAATAATGGCGCTTTTATTGTCAAATATATGTTTGTATACAAAATTGATACAACATGGAGATGGAAAGTTGAAAAATGTGATTCTCATTGATGAGGCGCACGTTTTATTAGGAAATGATTATGAGAATGAAAATAAAAGTACTCCTAAGGGAACAACAGTTACATCATTGAAAGCAATGGTTGCTGAGATACGTTCATATGGTACAGGGATTATTATAGCTGATCAATCAGCAAAAAAAGTAAGTAGAGATATTGTTGCTAATACTGATATAAAGGTTATATTTAGATTGGTAGAAAAAGAGGAAAAAGAAATTTTATGTGAAAGTATAAATGCAGATACAAGAATAAAAGAGCATATATCTAGACTTAAAATGGGCGAAGCATTTTTATTTTTATCTATGCTAGAAAAACCACAGCTTATTAAGACACCGGATGTAAGAAAAGAGGAAAATATAAAGTTAGTTATTCCTAATCAAATTATTTCTCAACAAATGAAATATTGGGAAAAAAATAAAGAATTATTAAAACCTTTTAGAGAGTGTGAAATTTGTAAAGAATGTAAGGGTGGATGTGATTATCATATACGCTCTGATGCAGGATATTTGGCAAAACGAATTTATGCTCATTGTGCAAATAAAATAATTGATAAAAACGAATTTATACGTCATGTAAAAGGAGTTGAGGTTTTGGCAAAAACGAATTTACAAAGATATGACATTAATAATCGTGAAAAGATGATAAAATGTTGTATGTTTCAGCTTCGGAGAAAAATTGAATTGGAAACAAATTTAAAGTTGTCAGATCATGAACTTTTTATTTTAATAAATATGAGGGGTACAGAGAATAATGGATGATATATTAGATATGGATGAAATAAAAGAAAGTGATGAAAATTTAAATGAAGTAGAAGAATTATCAATTGAGGAGATGGAAGAATTATCCGTAGGAGAACTTGAAGACATTGATGATAATGAAAATATGAAACAGGGAAATTCTTTAGAAGGATTATCTGCATACGAAGAACTTGAAGAGTTGAAAAATTATAGAGAACAATTGAGAGAAGAACAATTGAAAGAATTGTATTCAATGAGACAACAACTTCTCGATTTAGATGATACAGGAGAAGATTCAGAGGATGAACAAAAGGTTTTAAAATTAAGGTGACAGAATGAAAGAATTAGACTTAGAATATGATGAAGATTTACAAGATATTCAAGACGTAGAAGAAAAAGAAGTTTTAGCTGAGAAATTGGCAGACATAGAGGCTGATGATTTAAGCGGTATAGATGATGATGAACTAAAACAAAAAAGAGATGCTAATATTATTCGAGATGTGCTTGATCAAAATGTTACAACACAGAGAAAGCTTTCTGATTCAAGGGCAATGTGGAACGTGGAAAGAGATGTAGAGAAAGAAAACTGCATATTAAAAGATGATGCAGAATTTAAAGTGAGGTATAAATCATCTGATGAAAACATAATTTATTCGGGGAAAGAGTTTAAGGAATATATGAATAAAAAATATGGACAGGATTATGTTACATATTCGCATAGAGAGCCTGATTTTGAACCATTTGAGCAGGTTATAGACAAAGCTGATTTTGAAGAATTTTTATTTGATAAATATGGTGAGCATATATCAGTGCAAGATGTTCCTGATGGTCATTTTAATATTGAACACATGGAAAGTGACAGGAAAAATACATATAATGTTGCAAATGGGCATTGCATTGATGTAATGGGAGCTGATATATCACAAAAGGATATAGAAGAATATATGAAACAAAAGGACTTGACGTGGCATGAATGTGGAAACCGTCAGACAATTCGCATGGTTCCAACAGAGATAAATCAAGTGTTTGCTCATACAGGAGGGATTGGTATAGAAAAAGATTTTGAAACACTTCAAAATGAATTAAGAGATATAGCCTTGGATGATGAAGGAAATGTACACAAATTTTCACTAAAAAAAGAATCACCAGTTGGCGATACAGAGAATCTAGAAAATGCAATAAAAGATAGACATGAGAAAAACATTCAAAGAAAAAAAGAAATGTTTTAATATTTAGAGAATAGATTATGAAATAACCATAGAGACAAGCAAAATTGATGTGCATTTTGTACGTTTATTGGTACTGTTTATGCAAGGATTGTAATTGGTGAGCGAATAAAACAGAGCCAAGGGTGGGCGTTTGGCAACGACCGGAGTAATTAGGTAAATCACTGTTGAGGGTAGCCGTTTCTCTGGCTTTTCATTTTTCTATCACTAATATATCACAGGTGTTGGCGTTTTTTCACAGACACCTAGAGAAACCAAGAAAAAGAAACTGGAAGAAGATTATGATTTTGTGATGTCGACAGAGATGGAAGGATGTGTGGATGATATGTGTAATATAAGTGATCTTTTTGAAGAACAGGTAACGGAAAGGGTTACAGAACGAGTGACAGAACGAGTGACAGAAGAGGTTACAGAACGTGTGACAGAACAAACCCTGATTTCAAAGGTCGTGAAGAAAATAAAACGAGGCAAGAATGTTGCAGAGATTGCGGATGAACTTGAGGAGACAGTCGAGACGATCACACCTGTTTATGAAGCAGCGCTCAAAGCTGCACCGGATTATGATGAGACAGCAATCTATGAGACACTGAAAAAATAGCTAAAGACAAAACTATGGGTGTCAAGCAAAATTCCTTTACTGTAAAGAAAAAATGCTTGACACCCATTTCTTTTTATGTTATCTTAGCAAAGGTGCCGATGTATGGATAGTAAAATAAAGGCATGGTGTGAAGAATGGAAGAAAAAATCGAACAGGCTTATCTCTATGACTTCTACGGAGAACTGCTGAACGAACACCAGAGAAGAATCTATGAGGACTTCGTGTTCAATGATCTTTCTCTTGGAGAGATTGCAAATGAAGAGGGAATCAGTCGCCAGGGGGTACATGATATGATTAAGCGGTGTACCAAGTCTCTGGAGGGATATGAAGAAAAACTTCATCTGATTGCAAAGTTTCAGTCAGCAAAGCAGAAAGTAGCACAGATTGATGCACTGGCGAAGGAGTTTCATTCCAGTCACAATGAAGCGATTATGGAGGAGATCGAGCAGATTTCCAATCAGATTTTAGAGGAGCTATAAGATGGCATTTGACAGTTTATCTGAAAAACTTCAAAATGTATTCAAAAACCTGCGAAGCAAAGGTCGTTTGACAGAGGATGATGTCAAGGCAGCTTTGAAGGAAGTTAAGATGGCTCTTTTAGAAGCGGATGTTAACTTCAAAGTCGTAAAGCAGTTTGTAAAAGATGTGCAGGAACGCGCAATCGGACAGGACGTGATGAACGGACTGAATCCTGGGCAGATGGTCATTAAGATTGTAAATGAAGAGATGGTGAAGCTGATGGGCTCTGAGACAACAGAGATTAAGCTTCAGCCGGGAAAAGCATTGACGGTCATTATGATGGAAGGTTTACAGGGTGCAGGTAAAACAACCACCGCAGCAAAGCTTGCAGGAAAGTTTAAGCTGAAAGGAAAGAAAGTATTACTGACTGCCTGTGATATTTACCGTCCGGGTGCGATTGAACAGTTACAGATCAATGGTGAGAAGCAGGGCGTGGAAGTATTTTCCATGGGAGATAAGATCAAACCTGTGAACATTGCCAAAGCAGCAATCGAGCATGCGGCAAAGAATGAATTTAATATTGTAATCCTGGATACAGCAGGACGTCTTCATATTGATGATGACATGATGGCTGAGTTGCAGGAAATCAAAGAGAATGTTACCGTTCATCAGACCGTTTTAGTTGTGGATGCCATGACTGGACAGGATGCAGTGAATGTAGCCAAGATGTTTGATGAAAAGGTTGGCATAGATGGTGTGATCTTAACGAAGTTAGATGGTGACACCAGAGGTGGTGCGGCACTTTCCATCCGTGCTGTTACCGGAAGACCTATTTTATATGTAGGTATGGGAGAAAAACTTTCCGATCTGGAGCAGTTTTATCCTGACAGAATGGCTTCAAGAATCCTTGGTATGGGTGATGTGCTGACACTGATCGAGAAGGCACAGGCAGATATCGATGAGGAGCAGGCAAAGCGTATTGAGCAGAAGATGCGCAAAAATGAATTTGATTTCGAGATGTATCTGGAATCCATGAGTCAGATGAAGAAAATGGGCGGATTATCCAGCATCCTTGGAATGATGCCAGGTCTTGGAATGGGCAAAGGAAAGATGCCTGAGATCGATCAGGAGGCAGCCGAGAAGAACATGGCGCGCACAGAGGCGATCATTTATTCCATGACACCGGAAGAGAGACGTAATCCGTCGCTTATGAATCCAAGCCGCAAGAACCGCATTGCAAGAGGTGCAGGAGTTGATATTGCGGAAGTAAACCGTCTGGTAAAACAGTTTGAGCAGATGAAAAAGATGATGAAACAGATGCCAGGCATGATGAAAAAAGGTAAAAGAGGAATGTTCAAAGGGCTTCCTTTTTAATAAATTTTTAGCAATCACGTAGGAGGTGAAATAACATGGCAGTAAAGATCAGATTAAGAAGAATGGGACAGAAGAAAGCTCCTTTCTATAGAATCGTAGTTGCAGATTCCAGATCCCCAAGAGACGGAAGATGTATCGAAGAGATCGGAACTTATGATCCAACAAAAGATCCAAGCGAGTATCATGTAAATGAAGAGTTAGCAAAGAAATGGTTAGCTAACGGAGCTCAGCCAACAGATACAGTAGCTAGAATCTTCAAAAATGCTGGAATCGAAAAATAAGATTAGTGAGGTGGTCTAATGAAAGAATTAGTTGAAGTAATTGCCAAATCACTAGTTGATTACCCGGACGAAGTTGTTGTGACAGAGACCGAGAATGAGAAAGCCATCGTGTTGGAACTGCGCGTTGCACAGTCTGACATGGGTAAGGTAATCGGCAAACAGGGTAGAATTGCAAAAGCGATCCGTGCCGTTGTGAAGGCAGCAGCCTCAAAAGAAGAAAAAAAAGTTATTGTTGAGATTATGCAGTAACATGATGGGCTATCCCAGTTGTCTGGGATAGCTTTTTCCTTATAAAATATTTTACAGAAAATCTGTATTGTTTTAATATAAAATGCAGCTATCCGTTTATGATTCGGATGACAGAAGAAAGTTCAGTAAGGAGGATCACATGGAAGATTTATTGCAGGTAGGTGTCATAACAACCACGCATGGTGTCAGAGGAGAAGTTAAAGTATTTCCAACAACAGATGATCCGGCAAGGTTTAAAAAACTGAAAAATGTTGTTTTGGATACCGGGAAAGAAATGATCGATCTTGAAGTTGCCGGTGTGAAGTTTTTCAAAAACATGGTCATTGTCAAGTTCAAGGGAATTGACAATATCAATGACGTGGAAAAATATCGCAAAAAGAGTCTGTATGTTACCCGTGAGAATGCGGTAAAATTAAAGAAAAACGAGTACTTTATCGCAGATCTGATCGGTTTGCAGGCAGAGTCTGATGAGGGAGAAGATTTAGGCGAATTGAGTGATGTTCTCCAGACAGGTGCGAATGATGTATATGTATTAAGTAAAGAGGGAACGGATGATATTCTGCTTCCGGCGATCAGAGAGTGTGTCAAAGAAGTGGATCTGGAAAATGGAAAAATCATTGTTCATTTACTTCCGGGACTACGTGAGCTGAATGAAAAATAAAAGGAATGAGCAGAGAGACAGGAGTTCATAAAACATGAATTTTCATATATTAACATTATTTCCGGATATGGTCATGCAGGGATTGTCCACAAGCATTATCGGAAGAGCAAAAGACAGAGGACTGCTTTCCATTGAGGCGGTAAATATCAGGGATTATACGCTGGAACGTCATAAAAAAGTGGACGATTATCCATACGGAGGCGGTGCAGGTATGCTCATGCAGGCACAGCCGGTATATGATGCGTGGAAGTCGGTTGTGGATCGTATTGGATATAAACCAAGGACAGTTTATCTGACACCGCAGGGACCGACATTCACACAGCCGATGGCAAAGGATCTGGCACAGGAAAAAGATCTGATTTTATTATGTGGTCATTATGAAGGGATCGATGAGCGTGTGCTGGAAGAGATTGTGACCGATTATGTTTCGATTGGCGATTATGTGCTGACAGGAGGGGAACTTCCTGCGATGGTCATGGTGGATGCGATCTCGCGCATGGTACCCGGGGTTCTTACGAATGATGAATCAGGTTCCACGGAATCCTTTGAGGGTAATCTGCTGGAATATCCGCAGTACAGCCGCCCGGAAGAATGGATGGGAAAAAAAGTTCCTCCGATCCTCCTGTCTGGAGATCATAAAAAGGTGGATGAATGGCGGAGAGAACAGGCAATTTTGCGGACGATCGAGCGCAGACCGGATCTGCTGAAAAAAGCGGAACTCACGAAAAAAGAGCAGATGAAATATCAGGAGTATCTGTTGTAAAATGTGAAAAACACTTGACTTTTCCGTGAAAGCATGGTAATGTTAACGAGTTGTGAATAAAGGAGATGGTCCTCTGTTACGAATAGGCGTATTAAGAACATCCAAATAATAGGAGGTCACAAAATGAACGCAAGTGAAATTATTAAAAGCATTGAAGCAGAACAGTTAAAAGCTGAAGTACCTGAATTCCGTGTTGGTGATACTGTAAAAGTTTACGGTAAAATCAAAGAAGGAAACCGTGAAAGAATTCAGGTTTTCGAAGGTGTTGTAATTAAGAGACAGGGTGGAAGCAACCGTGAGACATTCACAGTCAGAAAGATTTCTAACGGATGTGGCGTTGAGAAAACCTGGCCATTACATTCTCCAAACGTTGAGAAAGTAGAAGTAGTTCGTGCTGGTAAAGTAAGAAGAGCTAAATTATTCTACTTAAGAGACCGTGTTGGTAAGAAAGCTAAAGTAAAAGAATTAGTAAAATAGTTCAATGCATGCGTGAGCCATAGAGAGAGCAGCAGCTTTTTCTATGGCTTTTCTTATTCAGTACAGCAGACGATCATTGATTTATTTTACGAGGAGCAGAAATAAATGAGTACATTGCGGGAAAAGAGAAAAAAAGAACGGAGAGCATTAAGACGGAGAAAAACAGCCGATTGGACAGTTGTGCTGATACTCTGTGCCATTGCCGTGTGTTGTGGAGGCTATCTGATCTATCATCACTGGAGTGTGAAACAGCGGGAACTGGAGTACGAAAGACTCCGGCAGGAAGAAACGTTAAGTGCTGCAACAGAGACGGTCATCGCAGAGCCGGAGACAGAGGAGAACACAGAAGAAACAGTGATCTACTGTGATCCGGTCTATGATTTCGGACAGCTGCATGAACAGAATGAAGATATTTACGCATGGATCGTTGTGCCGGGAACGCAGGTAGACTATCCGCTGTTACAGTCTGGGACAGATAATTATTATCTGGATTATAACTTAGACCACAGCAAGGGATATCCGGGCTGCATTTACACCAATCAATGTAACCGGAAAGATTTCTCGGATTATAATACGGTACTATATGGACATAACATGAAAAATGGTTCCATGTTTGGAAGTATTCACAGCTTTGAGGATGAAACGTTTTTTGACGGGCATCCGTATATTTATGTGTATACGGAAAATGAACGTCTGACTTATGAAATCTACGAGGCGGCGAAGTTTACAGATGTGTACATTCCGTCAGAGTATGTGATCAGCAGTAAGGACGACAGAGATCAGTTTTTGGCGGATGTCAGAGAAAAAGTTTCTGACAATAAATTACACGTCCGGGAGGATATGGAAATCGGAGAGGATGACAGACTTATCACACTTTCCACCTGTGTAAGCGGTGAGCGAAATCATCGTTATCTGGTGATCGGGGTACTTGTTGAGACGGCGCTTTACCGGTAAAGGGGCGGAATAATATATTTATAAAATCTGGAAAATCCGATTCTCGAATTGCACACAAACGTGCTTTGTGGTAATCTATAACGTGTATTTGTATACAGACGATAGGGCAGAGGAAAGCAAAAGTGAGAAGAAGACGGAGTGGACTAAATTTCGGAAGAAGAAAGAAAAAAGTAAACATGACCATTGTAAAGGAAATCTTAAGCTGGACAGTTGAGATTTTGATTACTCTGGTCATTGCTTTTACATTTGTATATTTTATCGGATTGCGGACCAGCGTGGTGGGGCAGTCCATGTCAGAAACATTGGAAAGTGGAGACGAAATTCTGGTAAATCGGTTCATTTATAAGGTGTCCGATCCAAAGCCGAATGACATTATTGTGTTTCTTCCAAACGGGAATGAAAAATCACATTACTATGTAAAGCGCGTGATTGCAGTGCCGGGAGACACGGTATTGATCCAAAATGGTGCTGTTTATGTGAATGGGGAACTTTTTGATGAGAAAGTTGATGTGTCTGCCATCGAGGAGGCAGGGCTTGCATCGGAGGAACTAAAACTCGAGGATGATGAATATTTTGTCCTTGGAGATAACCGCAATAACAGTGAGGACAGCCGCTATGCCAATATTGGAAATGTGAAAAAAGATTACATTATTGGAAAAGCATGGTTCCGTGTATCTCCGTGGAAAAAATTTGGATTTATATAAGAAAAGTGAGGAAAAAGTATGCAGTTTCAGTGGTATCCGGGACATATGACGAAAGCAAAACGTCAGATGCAGGAAGACATAAAATTAATTGATCTGGTGATCGAGCTTGTGGATGCGAGAATTCCATTAAGCAGTCGGAACCCGGATATTGATGAGTTGGGAAAAAATAAAGCGCGACTGATCATCATGAACAAATCAGATTTGTCAGATGAGAATCAGAACAAAGAATGGGCAGCCTATTTTAAAAAGATGGGCTACTATGTTGTCGGTCTGGATGCGAGAACCAAGACAGGCATGAAAACAGTTACAAATGTAGTAATGGAAGCCTGTAAGGAAAAGATTGAGCGTGACAGAAGAAGAGGAATCTTAAATCGTCCTGTCCGTGCGATGGTAGTCGGAATTCCAAATGTTGGAAAATCGACGTTTATCAATTCCTATGCGGGAAAGGCATGTACCAAAACTGGAAATAAACCGGGTGTGACAAAAGGAAAACAGTGGATCAGACTGAACAAAAATCTGGAATTACTGGATACACCGGGAATTTTGTGGCCGAAATTTGAAGATCAGATGGTTGGACTGCGTCTTGCATTGATCGGGGCAATCAAAGATGAGATTTTGAATATTGATGAATTGTCACTGGAGCTGATCAAAGTTCTGGCAAGAGATTATGCCGGAATTTTAACAGACCGCTATGGTGTAGATGAGACACAAACTCCGGTGAAGATTTTAGAGCAGATCGCAGAGAACCGCAAATGTATTTCCAGAGGAAACGAATTAGATTACAGCAAGGCGGCGGCACTTCTGATCGATGAATTCCGGGGTGGCAGGCTTGGAAAGATTACGCTGGAAAAACCTTCCGGTCAGGAAACACAGGAGCAGGGTTAGGCGCTGTGCCTGCTAAGGCGGATAGGATCGGGGATTTGTATATTGCAGAAAAAGGAAATGTGAACAGAATGGCAGAGAAAAAAATCGGTGAGATCAGAGAAGAACTTAAGGCAGTGGACGATGAGAAGCTGCCTTCTTTTATAGAAGCATATGAAAAAGATGAGCGTTCCGGTGTTGTGAAAATCGTGGAGCAGGCAAAGAAACAGATTGAAAAATTAGAGGCAGAGAAGCTCCGCATTGAAAACCTGAAAAAATATGAGCGTGAATATGCAGATTGTGGTTATATCTGTGGGATTGATGAAGTCGGAAGAGGACCGCTTGCCGGTCCGGTGGTAGCTGGGGCAGTTATTTTGCCAAAAGACTGTGATATTTTATATATCAATGATTCCAAGAAGCTTTCTGCGGCAAAGCGGGAAGAATTGTATGATGTGATCATGGAGAAAGCAGTTGCAGTAGGCATTGGAATGGCAAGCCCACAGAGGATTGACGAGATCAATATTTTACAGGCAACTTATGAGGCAATGCGTGAGGCTATAAGCAAATTAAGTGTAAAACCCGATATATTATTAAATGATGCGGTCACGATTCCGGGAGTTTCCATCAGACAGGTGCCAATTATCAAAGGAGATGCAAAAAGTATTTCCATTGGGGCTGCAAGCATTGTGGCGAAGGTTACCAGAGACCGTCTGATGGCAGAGTATGACAAGGTTCTGCCACAGTATGGATTCGCATCCAATAAAGGCTATGGTTCGGCGGAACATATCAAGGCATTGCAGGAAGTTGGACCATCTCCGATACATCGTGCCAGCTTTATCAAAAATTTTGTTTAAGGGATATGGACTACCGTATTAGAAATTGCTTCTGATCGCAGGAAAAATTTTACTATAGAGGAAGTTTGTATCAAGTGAGGCGAAACCATGCACATATCCGATATGTTAGGACAATACAACAGAAATATTTCAAGCGGAACAGAAGAGTTGAAGGCAGCTTCCGGTATGCAGAAAGTGGTATCTACGCTGGAAGAATTATCTTCCGGAAGTGTTTTTGAAGGAACGGTCAGTTCTGTGAAAAATGGAAAAGTGACGCTGGCGCTTAGCGATGGACAGACCATCACAGCAAGATTGTCCGGAAAAGTGCCGCTCTCACAGGGGACTCCGATGTTTTTTCAGGTAAAAAGCAACGATGGTGTGACGATTGAGATCAAACCATACACAGGTGCTGGCAGTGGAGGAAACCCAATTCTTACCAATGCGCTGACGGAAGGAACCGTACCTGTGACAGAGCGGAATCTTGCAATGGTAGATGCTATGATGAAAGAACAGATGCCAATTGATAAGCAAAGCCTTTTAAATATGGCAAGGATTGCAAATATGAATCCTGGTGTAGATATTACTACGGTTGTAAATATGACAAAGCTTGGAATTCCGGTTTCGCCGGAGATGGCAGCGCAGTTTGAAAATTACATGACAGATGAGCATGCCATTTTACAGGAGATGGATCAGGCGATGAATGAACTGGCTGATCTTGCGGGCTCAGGCGATCTGACACCGGATCAGGCGGTACAGATGAATCAGAAGATTGTCACGATCCTTCTTCCGGAGCAGACTGTTACCGGAGCACCAGTCAATGCAGAGGGGCAGATAGAAACCGGTGGACAGACAACGGCAGAAGGGCAGATTGTGACTGGCGGACAGATAACGGCAGAAGGACAGATTGTGACCGGCGGACAGACAACGGCGGAAGGACAGATTGTGACCGGTGGACAGACAACGGCAGAAGGACAGATTTTGACTGACGGACGGCTAGGCGCAGAGGAACAGACTGTAAACGGAGAGCAGACTACAACAGCAGGACAAGCCGTACGGGAAGGAACAGGTGGCCAGGCACTTGGTGAAGTTTTATCAGATCAGCAGTTTTCAAGTCTCGGAAGGTTATTGCAGAATATTCCTTCACTGGTAGAAAGTACAAAACTTTTCCCGGAAGCGATGGAGCAGGATATTTTTATCGACACGTTGGAGGATGAAAGCGTAGCACAGAATCTGATGACAGAGGACGCTGCATGGAAAGCTGCGGACGGCAAAACGGCATTGGACAAAAATCTGACCGTCTCTGATTTTCTGCGCACAGTATCACAGCTTTTATCTGAAAACAATGGAGCAGCATCGCAGAGTATCCAAAAATTATTTGGAAGTGATGCATATAAAAGTCTGCTTCGGAATGTGATGGAACAGCAGTGGCTGATACAGCCGGAAGCGTTGAAACAGGAGAAAAAGATCAGCCAGCTTTACGAAAAATTAGAGCAGCAGATGAGACAGGTGGAAGATGCGCTGAAAGAGGCAGGCATTACGAAAACCAGATTTCCGGAAACTGCGGCAGAGATGCGCGGTAATATTGAATTTATGAATCAGCTCAATCAGGCATATACATATGTACAGGTGCCATTGAAGATGTCCGGTCAGAATACAAACGGAGAACTTTATGTATACACGAATAAAAAGAATCTGAGAGACCCTGATGCAGAGCTGAGCGCTTTTTTACATCTGGATCTGGAACACCTTGGCTCTACCGATGTCTCAGTGAAAATGCAGCATCGGAATGTCAAAACAAATTTTTATATGGCTGACGATGCGTCCTATGATCTTGTGGAAAAGTATCTGCCTGTGCTGGAACAAAAGCTGAAAGACAAAGGTTATCAGTGTACCATAACGATGACAAAGGAAGAAAAGAAGGTCAGCTTTGGGGATGATTTCCTGCGGAAAGATATGCCACAGACGGGAACATTGCATCGGTATTCGTTTGATGTGAGAGCCTAGTATATCAGATACAAAACAGAGGTGGTGAGCGGATATGGCATGGGATAATGAAAAGAAAAAAGTAAAAACAGCGGTAGCAGTAGCATATGAGCCGGGAGATAAAGCGCCGAAGATCCTTGCCAGCGGCAGGGGCGAAGTGGCAGAAAAGATCATCGCAAAGGCAAAAGAAAATGATGTCCCTTTCTATAAAGATAATAAGCTGGCGGAGACGCTGTCGAAATTAGAGATCGGGGATGCGATTCCACCGGAACTTTATGAAGTAGTCGCTGAGATCCTTGTGTTTGTGGATGATATGGATAAGATGAAGGCAAAATTGCAGCAGGCAGATATGTTATCATAAATGAAGTGGAATGGCAGCAGATGAATGGCATAATCAAATAGTGTGCTGCAGGAAGTGAATAGAATGAGGGACAGCAGGCACAAAAGAAAGATGCTGCTGTAGAAAAGAGGGTTTTATCAATAAGAGAAGTGTGGGAACTGCCTATGAAAAACTGGCAGGTGCGTATTTGGAACAGCAGGGGTATGAGATTTTAGAATATAATTACAGATGCCGCATGGGAGAGATCGATATCGTGGCAAGGCAGGACGGATATCTTGTGTTCGTGGAAGTGAAATACCGTGCGGACAACACAGTGGGAAATCCATTTGAAGCGGTGACTTCTGCAAAGCAGAGAACGATTTCAAAAGTGGCTTCGTACTACTGCCTGACACATGGTTATGGAACATCTACACCTTGCAGGTTCGATGTGGCGGCAGTTTTGGGAGAGCAGATAAAAGTCATTCAGAATGCATTTGACTATCAGGGGTTCTGAGAGGGTGAAAGAATGCATTTTTATAGGGCTTCTTTTTCACAGGACAAAATCAGGAGAATTGTAAGTGATATGGAACATAAAAGCTGGAAGCGGAAAAACAATACAGGAGTGCCGGAAGAGGTTATACATCATCCTGGGGCTGGCGTGGAAGTGCCACTTTTACATTTTCCTTTATTGGAGAAAACAGGAATTGTAAAAGAAGGTTTTACCACAAGACTTGGCGGCGTGAGTGAGGGTATTTTTTCCACCATGAATCTGAGTTTTACAAGAGGAGATGAAGAGGAGGCAGTCCGGGAAAATTACAGAAGACTTGCATCAGCGCTTGATGTGGATTATGATAAATTTGTTTTTACGGATCAGACACATACGACAAATGTAAGAAAAGTGACGGCGGAGGATGCAGGAAATGGACTTACGAGAGAACGGGAATTTCATGATACAGATGGACTGATCACGGATGTGCCGGGCTTAGTATTATCAACGTTCTATGCGGACTGTGTTCCGCTGTATTTTGTCGATCCGGTGCATTGCGCCATCGGGTTAAGCCATTCCGGCTGGCGTGGAACAGTAAACCGCATGGGAAAAGCGACTATCGAGGCGATGCGGAGGGAATACGGAAGCAGACCGGAGGAACTGCGCTGTGCGATCGGACCGTCCATCTGTCAGGACTGCTACGAGGTGAGCGGGGATGTTGCGGTGGAGTTTGAGCGGGCATTTGCAGGACATGAGCATGAGATCCTTATTGCAAAAGAAAATGGAAAATATCAGCTCGACCTCTGGAAAGCAAACGAAATTGTACTGCTTGATGCAGGTGTCCTGCCGGAACATATAGAGATCACGGACATTTGTACGTGCTGCAATCCTGACTTACTTTTTTCCCACCGCGCAAGCCATGGTAAGCGCGGAAACCTCGGGGCATTTTTATGTTTAAAATAAGATAACTGCGAAACTCATGAAAGATGCTTATAAGGAGTTTCGCAATTGCCTAAATGTTTGAAATTGATAATTACGAAACTCATGAGAACCTAAATTGAATTGTGAAAAATTAACAAAAGACATGAAAGACATTGGGGAACCGCCGGTTCTTAGAAGGCAGGTACAACTGTAAGTTGTACCTGGCTTCTTAGTACCGTTGCGAGTGACACATAGCGAGAGCGTGTCTTGAATGTTTTTGTTGATTTTGAACAATTGAAAGAAGAGTAGGAGGAGTTTCGCAAACGCCTAAAATATTTGAAATAAAAAAGGAGCAGAAGATATGAGTAAAAATTATGTAGATTATATGGTAGAAGAGACAAAAAATATTCTTGCGATCGACAGCCCATCCGGCTGCACGAAAGAGGTGGCAGACTATGTCATGGGAGAATACAAAAAGCTTGGATATGAGCCAAAGCTTACGGTAAAAGGCGGTGTACTCGTACCGATCGGCGGCAGGGACAAAGAGAACGCCGTTCTTTTAGAGGCACATATTGATACGTTAGGTGCCATGGTGGCAGAGATCAAAGCCAACGGAAGACTCCGTGTTACAGCAGTCGGCGGTATGAATGCAAACAATGCAGAGGGAGAAAACTGTAAAGTTGTCACCAGATTTAACGGAAAATACGACGGAACATTACAGCTGATCAACGCTTCCATTCATGTAAACGGAGAATATAACGATACGAAGAGAAGCTATGATTCCGTGGAAGTTGTTCTGGATGAAAAAGTGAAATCAAAAGAGGATGTGGAGAAGCTCGGCATTATGACAGGTGATTTTGTCTGCTTTGATCCGAGAACTACGGTGACAGCATCCGGTTACATTAAGAGCCGTTTCTTAGATGACAAATTAAGTGTTGGAATTTTATTGGGCTATGCAAAATATTTGAAAGAGGAAAATGTGACACCGGAGCGTATGATCTACCAGCACATCACTGTATTTGAGGAAGTAGGACACGGTGGTGCAGCCTCTGTCCCGGAAGGCGTGACAGAAGTGATCTCTGTGGATATGGGATGTGTCGGTGACGGACTTGCCTGTGATGAGACACAGGTGTCGATCTGTGCGAAGGACAGCCATGGACCATATCATTATGATGTGGTAAACGGTCTTGTGAAGGCAGCGAAAGAGAATGGCATTGATTTTGCAGTGGATGTCTATCCATACTATGGTTCAGATGCAGATGTTGCGCTGAGCGCCGGATATGATGTGCGCCACGGACTGATCGGTTCTGGCGTGTATGCATCACACGGATATGAGAGAAGCCATGTGGATGGCGTGAAGAATACATTCGAACTTCTGAAGGCTTATCTCGGATAGCTGAAACGATGCTGCTTTTGAAAAAAGCATAATTTAAAGATTTCTTAATAATATCCTAGGATTATCTTCATTGTAATAGAAGACCTCCCGTGCTATATTAACTGTATGAAGAATGATAGTACACATCATACAGCTAATACAGATGGGAGGTTTGTTATTTGATTCAGTTAAATTACAGGGATGCAAAACCAATTTATGAACAGATCAAAGATGGTCTGAGAAAGCTGGTTATCACGAATTCCCTTATTGCAAATGAAAAGCTGCCCTCCGTGCGGGAAATGGCTTCGAAGCTTGCCATCAATCCAAATACCATCCAGAAGGCATACCGGGAACTTGAGGCAGAGGGATATGTCTATACCGTTGCCGGAAAAGGAACATTCGTTGCCGAGCGGAAAGAAGTGCTGGGCGTCAGAAATGAAGAACTGATGAAGGAATTTGATGAAGTGGTGACGGAACTGTTGTTTTTGGCGACGGATGGGGACAGTTTGAAAACACGTATTGAACAATTGGCTAAAGGGGGAGAGGCACAATGATCCAGGTTCATAATTTAAAGAAAAAGTTTGATGATTTTCAGGCGTTGAACGGCGTGGAAATGCATGTGGGAAAAGGTGATATTTATGGACTGGTCGGGCCAAACGGAGCAGGAAAGTCTACGTTGATCCGCCATCTTACCGGAGTTTATAAGGCAGATGAGGGAGAGATCCTGATCGACGGTGAACCGGTATTTGAAAACCGGAACATCAAGCAGAGGATGGCTTATATCCCGGATGAACTGTTTTATTTTATGCAGGCAGATACGATGGAGATGAAACGCTTTTATGAAGGCATCTATCCACAGTTTGACAGTAAGCTTTTTTATAAAATGCAGGAATTTTTCCCGACGATCGATGTGAAACGCACTATCAGACGGCTGTCGAAGGGCATGCAGAAACAGGTAGCGTTCTGGCTTGCAATCTGCTGTAAACCGGATCTGCTGATCTTAGACGAACCGGTGGACGGACTTGATCCTGTGATGCGCAGACAGATCTGGAGTATCTTAATGGCGGAAGTGGCAGAGCGGAAAATGACTGTTTTAGTGTCCTCCCATAACCTGAGGGAACTTGAGGATACCTGTGACCATGTGGGCATCATGCACCATGGAAAAATTATGATCGAGCGGTCTTTGAGCGATCTTCAGGGAAATATTTCCAAGATACAGGTGGCATGTCAGAGTGGTGTGCCCAAATTGCCGGATGATTTTGAGGTGCTGCATATGGCAAACACAGGGCGTGTCTATACCCTGATCGTAAAAGGGGATCCGAAGGAGGCAGAGAAAGTTCTTCTGACAGAAAATCCTACCATTGTTGATGTACTTCCGTTGACACTGGAGGAAATCTTTATTTATGAATTGGGAGGTGTGGATTATGAAGTCAAAGACATCCTGCTTTAACAAAACAATTTTCAAAAAAAATATGACACATTTCTGGCCTTTGTGGGCATTGTACAGCTGTTATCTGATCGTTTCGCTTCCGGTCGGACTGTGGTTTGACATGCAGTATTATCTGCAGGATGACAGTTACAGCCAGCTCCAGAGACAGGTCTATGCGATCAGTGGCGCTATGCGGGCAGCCATGAATCCGGTGATCACATTTGCATTTGCAGCAGTGATGATCATGGCAGTGTTTTCCTATCTGTATTCTGCAAAGAATACAAATATGATCCATTCGCTTCCGGTGGACAGACGGGAGTTGTTTGTGACGAATATCATATCTGCGTTTGCATTTATGATCGTTCCGCAGATCCTGACCTTTATTATCACGGTGTTCGTCTGCATTGGTGCACATATCACCAATATCCAGTACATTTTATACTGGTTTGGTGCAGAAGCCGCAATGACGTTTTTTGCACTGGCGCTCGGCGCATTTGTGGCGATGTTTACCGGACAGCTCATGGCATTTCCGGTGTATTATGTCGTAGTCAATTATCTGTATGTAGGATGCTGGTATCTGATCAACATGGTGATAGAGAGTGTCTGCTTTGGGGTGTCAAACAATTGGAATCCGGGAAAATCCTGTATTTTGTCTCCAATTTATTATCTGACAAACAATCTGCGGATACAGTCAGTAGAAAACAGCGAATATGTGACGGTCGGAATCGAATTTAAGGGGGCATATCTGCTCGGGATATATGCAGTGGCAGGTGTGGTATTCCTGATCGCAGCCTATCAGTTGTATAAACGGAGAAAATTGGAGACTGCGGGTGACCTTATCAGCATGCGGGGGATCAAGCCGGTGTTCCGCTGGGGCGTGGCTGTCTGCGCCGGTCTGCTTGGAGGAAATGCCGTTGCTGACACGATCGGAAACAGTTTTTCTTCGGCAAAGGTACATTTTTGGATACTTGCAGCAGGCACACTGATCTTTGGTGCGATCGGTTTTTTTGTGGCAGAGATGCTTATTGAGAAGAATTTCCGTGTGTTCCACAAAAAGAGAGTTGGGGAATGGGCAGTCTTAACGGTTGTTCTGGCAGCATTTCTGGGTGCACTGAAACTGGATCTATTCCGGATCGAAGGAAAAATACCGGATGTTTCAGAGGTTAAGGTAGTATCGCTCGATCTGGACTACACGCTCCGCTATACCGAACCGGATGATATTCAGAAGATTATAGATCTCCAGAAAGAGATCCTGGCACAGAAAGAAGAGTGCCTGAGCGCAGAGACCCAATATTATCTCTCAATCACATATACCCTGAAGGATGGTAAGAAGCTGCGGAGAAGTTATACAGTTCCGGTTGGGCAGGATGCGGCTGCGGACAAAGATTCTGTCGTCGCAAAAGTGACTGCGTTAGAGAGTGATCCGGATAAGATGATGCAGAACATGTTTGGCAATTACTATAAGACGAATGAGTATTATGCCGGCAGCATCTCATTTGTAGATGAGAACGGCAGAACAGAGGATTACCGTTTTACACAGGAAGAACTTGACGCTGTCATGGAGGCGGTGCAAAAAGATGTGGAAGCGGGAAACATGACGGATTATCAACTTTATTCGCTCCGTGCCGGTGATGAGGATAACACGTACAGGGATCGTTATTTTAACAATCTGGATATCAGTTTTTATAATCCGGACGGTATCATCTGGAATTACAGTTCTTACAGTGTGGATGGGGTTGATGTGACAGAAGCGGTGCTGACAGGGGAGAAGACTGCAGAAGAGGCAGAAGCTTATTTCCCAAACAGTGACAGTGCCTATGTTGAGTTCGGAAGCAAATGCACAAACATTATTGAGACATTGAAAAAACTTGGGATTTTGAACAGTGAGCGAAAACTTATGACTTATGATGAGTATGACGCACTGATGAATCCGGTTACGGCAGTAAGGGAAAAAGGAATACCGCACATTTCCTAGACAAAACGCATAGTTCAGAAAAAAGATGGAATAAATATTGTTATTCCATCTTTTTTATTGTAAACTGTTATTGTTATTTTTAGCGTAACGGTAGAAAACCATTTAAGGTTATAACAGGAAAGTAGTGGAGATCCCAGTTCTTTCCGTGATACATGAGAAAAGGAGTTTTTTAAATGAGTAAACCAGTCGTAGCGATTGTTGGACGCCCGAATGTAGGAAAGTCTACGTTATTTAATGCACTTGCAGGTGAGCGTATTTCAATTGTACAAGATACACCGGGCGTTACAAGAGACCGTATTTATGCGGAGGTGTCGTGGTTAGATCATAATTTTACCATGATCGATACCGGAGGTATTGAACCGGACAGTAACGATATTATTTTATCACAGATGAGAGAGCAGGCAGAGATCGCGATTGCAACAGCAGACGTGATCATGTTTATTGTCGATGTCAGACAGGGCTTGCAGGATTCGGATTCCAAGGTCGCAGATATGCTGCGCCGTTCCGGCAAACCGGTCGTGCTGGTCGTCAATAAAGTGGACAGCTTTGAAAAGTATATGGCAGATGTCTATGAATTCTATAATCTTGGAATCGGAGATCCATTCCCGGTTTCTGCAGCTTCCATGTTGGGACTTGGAGATATGTTAGATGAAGTGGTGAAATATTTCCCAGAATATAAGAAAGATGACGAGGAGGACGACCGTTCGAAGATCGCCATTATCGGAAAACCGAATGTTGGAAAATCATCCCTCATCAATAAACTGGCGCAGGAGGACCGCGTCATTGTATCGGATATCGCAGGCACGACCAGAGATGCGATCGATACCGACATTAAGTACAATGGAAAAGAATATGTATTTATCGATACCGCAGGATTGAGACGTAAGAATAAGATCAAGGAAGAGATCGAGCGTTACAGCATCATCCGTGCAGTCACGGCTGTGGAGCGTGCAGATGTCTGCATTATCGTGATCGATGCTACTGAGGGCGTGACCGAGCAGGATGCCAAGATCGCAGGAATCGCACATGACCGTGGAAAGGGAATCATCATCGCAGTCAATAAATGGGATGCAATTGAAAAAGATGATAAGACCATCTACCGCCATACCGAGAAAATCCGTGACATCTTAAGCTTTATGCCGTATGCGGAGATTATTTTCATCTCTGCAAAATCAGGACAGCGTCTCAATAAGATTTTTGAAACAATCGATGTCGTAATTGAGAATAATAGCATGCGTGTGGCAACCGGTGTATTGAATGAAATTGTTACCGAGGCAGTTGCGATGCAGCAGCCGCCATCAGATAAGGGAAAGAGACTGCGTATCTATTACACCACGCAGGTTTCAGTAAAACCGCCAACCTTTGTGATCTTTGTGAATGATAAACAGCTGATGCATTTCTCTTACACAAGATATCTGGAGAACCGCATCCGTGATACATTTGGTTTCCGGGGAACAGCACTTCGTTTTATCATCAGAGAGAGAAAGGAAAATGAAAAATGATCATCGCCAGGATAGTTGCAGTAGCGATCGGCTACGCCTGCGGATTATTTGAAACAGGTTATTTTTATGGAAAAAAGAAGGGTGTGGATATCCGCACAAAAGGAAGCGGCAATTCCGGTGCGACAAACACCTTAAGAACATTTGGCTGGAAGGCAGGACTTGTGACCTGCCTTGGCGATATTTTAAAAACGGTAGCGGCAGTGTTAGCCGTTAAACTGATCTTTGGAAGAACATATACAGAAAACATCATTCTTCTGGAGCTGTATGCAGGTTTTGGAGCGGTGCTCGGACACAATTTTCCGTTTTATCTGAAGTTCAAAGGTGGAAAAGGAGTTGCATGTACCGGTGGAATGGTGCTTGCAGTATTTCCGATCGTTGCACCGGTCAGTATGGGACTTTTTCTGGTGATCAGCGCAGTGACAAAGTATGTATCTCTCGGCTCAATCATCGGACTGATCAGTGTTTTCGTCCAGGTGGTCGTATATGGACAGCTTGGGATTATCACAGTTCCAATGGGAATCCGTGCGGAATTTTACATAGTGACAGCCTGTTTTACCATTTTAGGGGTATGGCAGCACCGTGCCAATATCAGACGTCTTGCAAATGGCACAGAGAATAAGATCGGTGCGAAAAAGAAGGAGCAGAAATAATTTTTTGATTTGGAGTGAGAAAAAATGGCAGATGTTGCGATCATAGGAGCAGGAAGCTGGGGGATCGCCCTTGCAAAAGTACTGCATACCAATGGAAATAAAGTGACAGTGTGGTCGATTGTGGAAGATGAGATTACCATGCTGAAAGAAAAACATGAGCATGTACAGAAGCTTCCGGGGGTAAAACTGCCGGAAGATATGGAATTTACGACAGATCTGGAATCTGCGGTTTCAGGTAAAGCATACCTGATCCTTGCAGTGCCGTCTGTATTCACAAGAAGCACAGCAAAGAGCATGGCGCCTTTTGTGAAAGAGGGACAGATCATCGTGTGCGTGGCTAAGGGAATTGAGGAAGAGACACTGATGCCGCTTACTGACATTGTGGAGCAGGAGATCCCGCAGGCAGAGGTTGCAGTGATGTGTGGACCAAGCCATGCGGAAGAAGTTGGAATCGGACTTCCGACTACAGTTGTAGCGGGAGCAAAAAAACGTGTTGTTGCAGAGGGAATCCAGGATATTTTCATGAACAACGTTTTCCGTGTGTATACAAGCCCGGATGTGCTTGGCATGGAACTTGGCGGTTCGTTAAAGAACGTGATCGCGCTGGCAGCCGGAATGGCAGACGGTCTGGGATACGGGGATAATACGAAAGCGGCACTTATCACCAGAGGAATGTTTGAGATGAACAAACTCGCTGTGACGATGGGTGCAAAACAGGAGACATTGAACGGACTTACCGGAATCGGTGATCTGATCGTGACCTGTGAGAGTAAGCACAGCCGCAACCGCAAAGCCGGAATGCTGATCGGACAGGGTTACACCATGCAGCAGGCGATGGACGAAGTGAAAATGGTCGTAGAGGGTGTCTACTCTGCGAAAGCAGCGATCGCCCTTGCAAAAAAATACGGTGTGGATATGCCGATCATTGAGGAAGTCAACAAAGTATTATTTGAGGATAAGCCGGCAAAAGAGGCAGTCAATGACCTGATGCTCCGCGACAGGAAAATGGAACATGGCAATCTTGGATGGGAAGATTAAGAATGCAGGATTTCCTTGTAATTTGCAGGGAGAAATGTATGGAAGAATTAAGATTTAATTAAAAAATATATCAGACAGATTGTGCTAGAATGGAGAATATAAATGAAGATCAATATAAAAAAACTTGATGCGGATGCAGTACTCCCAACAAGGGGAAGCAGTCAGGCGGCAGGCTATGATCTGTATGCAAAAAGTTCTGAGGATACTGTGATTCCACCACACAAAACAGTGATGGTCGGCACAGGACTTGCGATGGAAATACCGGAAGGATATTTTGGTGCGATTTTTGCAAGAAGCGGTCTTGCCTCCAAGCAGGGACTGCGCCCGGCAAATTGTGTCGGAGTAGTGGATTCTGACTACCGGGGAGAATTTATGATCGCCTTACATAATGATACGGATGAGGAGCGTGTGATCGCCGGAAAAGAGCGCATTGCACAGATGGTCGTAATGCCGTATCTTTCTGTTGAGTTTGAGGAAGTGGAAACATTGAATGAGACAGAGCGCGGGGAAGGCGGATTTGGTTCTACCGGAAGAAAGTAATATCCGGAAAATGCCGGAATAGTGGGGTTAAGGAGGTATTTTATTATGGAAAGCAGAATGGTAAAGTTTTATTCAAAAGAGAGCAACATGGTTGCAATTCATGCAATTCCGGGACATTTTGCAACCAGTCATTCCCATATCAATTACTACATTGATATCACAAGCTTGAAGACAAGAATTCAGGAGGCGAAAGAGGTTGCCCGTGTGCTGCATCAGAAGATCGGAAGAGTTTCCTATGTGGATACGATTGTATGTATGGACGGCACGGAGGTGATCGGAGCGTTTTTGGCAGAGGAATTTGAAAAAGAGGATATGGCATCTACGAACCGCCATGAGACAATTTATGTGGTTTCGCCGGAGATGAACAGCAATAACCAGCTCTTATTCCGTGATAATATCAAACCAAGTATCGCAGGAAAACATGTAATCTTATTATCTGCATCTACCACAACCGGAAAGACAATCCACAGAAGTCTTGAGGGAATCCGTTACTATGGCGGCGTGATCGAGGCAGTGGCATCTGTGTTCAGCACGGTATCTGAGATGGATGGCTTTGCGGTACACTCGGTGTTCCATGCAGAGGATCTTCCGGGATATGCGGCTTATTCCGCAGATGACTGTCCATTCTGTAAAAAAGGAATCAAGCTGGATGCCGTGGTCAATGGATTCGGTTATTCTAAGTTATGATCAGAAATGAATGTATGGAATAAAAGATACAGACAGGTTGCTTCGTCAATTTGACGGAAAAAGATGAAATATCAGTGCAATCTGACGAAGAAATCAAAAAACAGTCAAAATCACTGTGAGTTCCTACAAGAAATCGACAGATTCTTTGTGTAGGTAACATATGGCGTTTTTGGCTGTTTTTTTGTATAGTAAATATATCAAGAAACGAACAATTTATTAGGAGGTATTTACACCAATGGCAAGTTTATCATTAACAAATGTATGTAAAGTTTATCCTAACGGTTTTGAAGCTGTTAAGGATTTCAACCTTGAAGTAGAAGATCAGGAGTTCATCATCTTCGTAGGACCATCCGGATGTGGTAAATCTACTACACTTCGTATGATCGCAGGTCTTGAAGAGATTTCTTCCGGTGAATTAAAAATCGATGGAAGAGTTGTAAACGACGTAGAGCCAAAAGACAGAGATATCGCAATGGTATTCCAGAACTACGCATTATATCCACATATGACCGTATTTGACAATATGGCATTCGGATTAAAATTAAGAAAAGTTCCTAAGGATGAAATCAAGAAAAAAGTAGAAGAAGCTGCTAAGATCCTTGACCTTGAGAAATTATTAGACCGTAAACCAAAGGCTTTATCCGGTGGACAGAGACAGCGTGTTGCTATGGGACGTGCTATCGTTCGTAATCCTAAGGTATTCCTTATGGACGAACCTCTTTCAAACCTGGATGCAAAATTACGTGTTCAGATGCGTTCTGAGATCGCTTCCTTACATAACAGATTAAAAGCTACAATTATTTATGTAACACATGATCAGACAGAGGCTATGACATTAGGTACCAGAATCGTTGTATTAAAAGATGGTGTTATCATGCAGGTTGATTCTCCACAGAAATTATACAATGAGCCGAACAACTTATTCGTAGCAGGATTCATCGGATCTCCACAGATGAACTTTATCGATGCTGTATGTAAAGTAGAAGGCGAGAGAGTAACTCTTAACTTTGAGAAAACATCTGTTGTTCTTCCTCCAGCAAAAGCTAAGAAATTAATCGATGGCGGATACAACGGAAAGACAGTTGTTATGGGTATCAGACCAGAAGATATCGGAGATTCCCAGATTGAGATCGAAGCTCACAAAGATGCAGTATTCGAGACAGACGTAACAGGATACGAGTTATTAGGTTCTGAAGTATTGTTATACTTCAATGTAGCAGGAACAGCCATGACAGCAAAAGTTGATTCCAGAACAACAGCTCGTATGGGTGATCATATCACATTAGCAATCGATCCAGAGAAGATTCACTGCTTCGATAAAGAAACTGAATTGACAATTACCAACTAATTCGGTAAAATTAAATAAACTCAGTAGAACCGGGTGCATCATTTGTACCCGGTTTTTTCTGCAAAAAATAATTGCAAAACAAACATGTGTTCTATATAATAAATAACGAAAGGAATGGGGCGTATGATATCAAACCATAAGATACAGACTGCTTTAGACGAGATTAAGGAGATTTCCAAGATTGATCTGGCATTATATTCAGAGAAAGGAAAACAGGTTGCGGCTACTTTTGAACCGGAAGGCGATATGGAAGAGGCGGTAACTTCATTTGCAGCATCAATGGCAGAGAGCCAGATGCTGTCTGGTTGTCATTTCTTTAAAGTAATGGTAGAGGGTGAAGTGGAATATATTCTTTTGACAAAGTCATCTGCAGAAGATGCCTATATGGTAGGACGTTTAGCAGTCTGCCAGATAAGGAATCTTGCAGCCGCTTATATGGAGCAGTTTGACCGTAACAATTTTATGCAGAATATCCTCCTTGGGAATATGCTCGTGGTGGACATGTACAATAAGGCCCAGAAGCTGCATATTGAACAGGCAGAACGTGTTGTTTTCGTGATTGAGATTGACGGCAAGAAAGATGCAACCGCGATGGAGACAGTCAAGAATCTGTTCGTGACCAAGACCAGAGACTATGTGACAGAAGTGGACGAGCAGAGCATTGTCCTGATCAAAGATACCAGAGACATGAAAGAAGATGAAGAACTGCAGACATTGGCAAGTATGATCGTGGATAATATGCACACTGAGGCGATGGTGAAAGTGCGCGTGGGCTATGGAAACCGTGTGCATAATCTGCAAGATATTGCCAAATCCTATCAGGAAGCCAAGATGGCGTTAGAAGTCGGAAGAATTTTTTATGCAGAGCGTGAGACGATTGCATACAGCCTGCTTGGAATTGGGCGTCTGATCTATCAGCTTCCGATGAGCTTATGCGAGATGTTTATTCATGAAGTGTTCGGGGATGAAGTGCCGGATATATTTAATGAAGAGATCAATACAACCATCCAGAAGTTTTTTGAAAATAATCTGAATATCTCAGAGACCGCCAGACAGTTATATGTGCACCGGAATACATTAGTATATCGTCTGGAACGTTTAGAAAAGGCAATCGGATTAGATATCCGTAAGTTTGATGATGCAATGACCTTTAAGATTGCGATGATGGTCATTGCACATATGAACCAGCAGAAGGTAGAAGAGTAGGGCAGATTTGAAAGAATATTATGAAATGAATCTGCAAGTTTGTGACAGAGCGCAGGAAAATGAATGAAGTGAGGTAAGAAATGGCAGGTTATGATGAGCACAGCATATCGGTTTTAGAAGGGTTAGAGGCTGTTCGGAAAAGACCGGGAATGTATATCGGAAGTGTTTCCAGAAAGGGATTGAACCACCTGATCTATGAGATCGTAGACAACTCTGTGGATGAGCATCTGGCAGGGGCATGTGATACGATCCATGTCACATTGGAGAAGAATGGTTCCTGTACGGTAGAAGATAATGGACGAGGCGTTCCGGTCGGAATGCACGCCAAAGGTGTTTCGGCAGCACGTCTTGTATACACAACCTTACACGCCGGCGGTAAGTTTGATGATTCCGCATATAAGACGAGTGGAGGGCTTCACGGAGTAGGTTCTTCCGTTGTCAATGCATTGTCTGTTTATATGGATGTGGAGATCAGCAGAGAGGGGTATATTCATCACGACCGCTATGAGAGAGGCGTTCCGGTTGTGGAATTGGAGAATGGATTGCTTCCTAAGATTGGCAAGACAAAAAAGACCGGAACCAAAGTAAACTTTCTTCCAGATCCGGAAATTTTTGAAAAGACGAGATTCAAAGAGGATGAGATCAAAAGCCGTATGCATGAGACGGCATATCTGAATCCGAAACTTACGATCATTTATGAGGACCGCCGTGGCGAGGAAGTCGAACATATCGTATATCATGAGGAAGATGGAATCCGTGGTTTTGTAAAGGATTTGAATAAAAATACGGAAGTGCTTCATGATGTCGTTTATTTTAAAGGGGAATCTGAAGGCATTACCGTGGAAGCTGCATTCCAGTACACGAATGAATTTCATGAGAATATACTTGGATTCTGTAATAATATTTTTAATGCCGAGGGCGGTACACATATCACGGGATTTAAAACTGTATTTACAACCGTCATTAATTCTTATGCGAGAGAACTTGGTATTTTAAAAGAAAAAGATGTGAACTTCACCGGAGCGGATGTCCGAAACGGAATGACGGCAGTTGTTTCCATCAAACATCCTGATCCGAGATTTGAGGGACAGACAAAGACGAAATTAGATAATCAGGATGCGGCGAAAGCCACTGCAAAAGTGACCGGCGACGAGATTCAGTTATTTTTTGATAAAAACTTAGAGACATTGAAAACGGTCATCTCCTGCGCGGAAAAAGCGGCAAAGATCCGTAAGACCGAGGAGCGCGCCAAGACCAATCTGCTCACCAAGCAGAAGTTTTCGTTTGATTCCAATGGAAAGCTTGCAAATTGTGAGAGCAGGGACGCTTCCATCTGTGAAATCTTCATCGTCGAGGGAGATTCCGCCGGAGGTTCCGCAAAGACAGCGCGGGACAGAAACTATCAGGCAATCCTGCCGATCAGGGGTAAAATCTTAAACGTGGAAAAAGCAAGTATTGACAAGGTGTTGGCCAATGCGGAGATCAAGACGATGATCAATGCGTTTGGATGTGGTTTTTCCGAGGGGTATGGAAATGATTTTGATATCACAAAACTCCGTTATGACAAGATCATCATCATGGCGGATGCCGACGTGGACGGAGCACATATCTCAACACTGCTTCTGACACTGTTTTACCGTTTTATGCCGGAACTTATTTATGAGGGACATGTTTATGTGGCAATGCCGCCGCTTTACAAAGTCATTCCGGGTAAGGGTGAGGAAGAGTATCTTTACGATGATGCGGCTCTGGAAAAATACAGAAAGGCACATAAGGGAAGTAACTTTACCTTACAGCGCTACAAAGGTCTTGGTGAGATGGACGCGGAGCAGCTGTGGGAGACTACGTTAAATCCGGCTACCAGAATGTTAAAGCGGATTGAGATCGAGGACGGCCGCATGGCGTCTGATATCACAGAGCTTCTGATGGGAAATGATGTTCCGCCGAGAAAGACATTTATTTATGAACATGCGCATGACGCAGAACTCGACGTATAGTGCAGACGGTAAAAATGGCAGTAGATCATTGAAAAATCGTAAAGCAGATGACAAACATTTTGCAATGATCGGTAGAATAACAGATAGAGAGGTTATATGATGCAGCAGGAAGAACAGATAATCCGTACCGAGTATTCGGAACTGATGCAGAAATCTTATATAGATTATGCGATGAGTGTTATTATCGCAAGAGCTTTGCCGGATGTCCGCGATGGCTTAAAACCGGTGCAGCGAAGAACTTTATATGATATGTACGAACTGGGAATCCGGTATGACAAGCCGTACCGTAAATGTGCGCGTATTGTCGGCGATACCATGGGTAAATATCATCCACATGGCGACAGTTCTATTTATGATGCACTTGTTGTCATGGCACAGGAATTTAAGAAAGGGCTGCCGCTTGTAGATGGACATGGTAACTTTGGTTCCATCGAGGGCGATGGCGCGGCTGCGATGCGTTACACGGAGGCGCGGCTGCAGAAAATCACACAGGAGGCATTTTTATCGGATCTGGATAAGGATGTCGTGGATTTTGTGCCAAACTTTGATGAGACAGAGAAAGAGCCGGAAGTTTTGCCGGTCAAGATCCCGAATCTCTTGGTGAACGGTTCCGATGGTATTGCGGTCGGTATGGTGACAAGCACACCACCGCACAATCTGGGCGAAGTGATCGACGGCGTGATCGCATACATTAAGAATCCGGATATCAATACCGAGCAGATGATGGAATACATTCCGGGACCGGATTTCCCGACAGGAGGGATTATCGCAAATAAGGATGATCTGATGCAGATCTATTCCACCGGTATGGGTAAGATCAAAATCCGTGGAAAAGTGGAGGTTGAGCAGGTCAAAGGTGGAAAAGAGCGCATTGTTATCACTGAGATCCCATATACGATGATCGGTGCGAACATCGGAAAATTTTTGAATGATGTATACAGTCTCGTGGAGACCAAGAAAACAAATGATATCGTGGATATCACAAACCAGTCCTCCAAAGAGGGAATCCGTATTGTGTTAGAGCTTCGAAAAGGAGCCGATACGCAGAATCTCATCAATCTGCTGTATAAAAAGACAAAGTTAGAGGACACGTTTGGTGTGAATATGCTGGCAGTTGCGGAGGGACGGCCTGAGACGCTGGGACTTGTGCCAATCATCCGTCATCATGTGAAGTTCCAGTATGAGCTTGCCACAAGAAAATATCAGACATTACTGAAAAAAGAATTAGACAAAAAAGAAATACAGGAAGGATTGATCAAGGCGTGTGATGTCATTGACCTTATTATTGAAATCCTTCGCGGAAGTAAGAATGTAAAAGATGCAAGAGCATGTCTGACCGATGGTGTGACGGACAATATCACCTTTAAATCGGCGCAGTCAGAAAAAATGGCATCAGAGCTCCGTTTTACAGAGCGCCAGACCACGGCAATCCTGGAGATGCGTTTACAGAAGCTGATCGGTTTAGAGATCGAGGCATTGATGAAAGACCATGAGGATACGTTAAAGCATATCGCCGAGTATGAGGACATTTTGGAAAACCGTGCCACCATGGCCAAAGTGCTGATCAAAGAACTTCAGTCTTATAAGAAACAGTATGCGGTTCCGAGAAAAACTCTGATCGACAATCTTGAGGAAGCGGTTGTGGAAGAGAAGAGGATTGAGGAGATGGATGTGGTATTCCTCATGGATCGCTTTGGCTATGCAAAAACGGTGGATGTCAGTGTCTATGAGAGAAATAAAGAGGCAGCGGATACGGAAAACCGTTACATCTTAACCTGTAAGAACACGGATAAAATCTGTATTTTTACAAACAAAGGACAGATGCATCTGTTGAAAGTGCTTGATCTTCCATATGGAAAGTTCCGAGATAAGGGAATTCCAATCGACAATCTAAGTAACTACAATAGTAGTGAGGAAAACTTTATATACATTATCAACCTCGGTGCGATCATTCACTCCAGATTATTATTTGGAACCAGAACAGCCATGCTTAAGATGGTTGACGGAAGTGAATTTGACGTGGCAAAGAGAACGACAGCCGCAACGAAGTTAAATGAGGATGATGAACTTCTGATCGTGCACGCCATGACAGGTGAGGAGACGGTTGTCATGCAGTCTGAGAAAGAAATGTTTTTGCGTATTGAGGCTTCCACAATCCCGGAAAAGAAAAAGGGAGCAGTCGGCGTGCGTGGCATGAAACTGAATGCAGGAGATGCATTGAGTAACATTTATGTGTTAGACGGCGAGAACGAGCAGACCGTTGAAGTAAAGGGAAAAGAGGTTGTCTTAAACAGACTTCGTGTTGGAAATCGTGACACCAAGGGAACGAAGCGTTAAATAAAACCAAAAGAAGTAAGGTGGGAAAATGAATTACGAGCAGGCAAGAGCGTATGCCGTAAATGTCAGCAGATCGGGAAGCATATTAGGACTTGATAGTATTGAAAATTTAATGCACGAGCTTGGGGATATACAGGAGCAGCTTAAGATCATCCACATTGCGGGAACGAATGGAAAAGGTTCTACCGGGGCTTATTTAGAGCGGGTACTCATAGAAGCCGGATACCGGGTAGGCAGATATAGTTCCCCGGCGGTGTTTGATCCGATGGAAGTGTGGCGGATCAATCTTCAGTCCATGAGCCACGAGGAGTATGCGGATATCATGGAACAGGTGAAGTGTGCCTGTGACCGCATGGTGGAAAAAGGTATGGAAC
>ERZ772937.430-NODE-430-length-36965-cov-7.915714_pt1 | contig 36965 bp, 53 predicted proteins | sample MGYA00512113_ERZ772937 | MGnify/ENA primary metagenome ERZ772937 (study PRJEB29015, sample SAMEA2737649) | human gut metagenome | biome: human gut; feature: human-associated habitat; material: faeces | place: China | collected 2012 ... | reverse complement strand
TAATTTTCACATCCTCAATTCTGTTAATAAACTCTTCCACCTTTGCATTGTCACTCTTGGCTTTGCTGACTTCCTGCTCCCACTTTTCCAGCTTATGTATTCGCTTATTTGATTCAACAGGTTCTTCCATCTGTACTGCCATATGCGTTTCTATATATGGATGTTCTGCCATTGAGCTTTTTACCTTTCCATATACTGTTGGTATGTCCTTATATCTCTCTTCCTCTATCTTTTTTAGATTGCGTTCTATTAACCTCTCATTAACCTTATATGCTTCCAGTTCTTTCCTTGTCATTACCTTATCCTTTCTGTTTTATGCAAAATAAAAACCAACCACCGAATATTGGTAGTTGGTCTGTTTTACTAATTTTTCTTTTCTTCTAATGCTGTCTCTAATACACAAATCAAAAATGATGCTTTATAGTTGTTTCCTACTAAACATTTAGCAATTTTTGTTAACTTATTTATGTTATCAATTCCTATGTCTGTATCATCGTACAAAGATTTCAGTTTAAAAAGAACAAATCTTATTTCTCTTGAATTTGCTTCTTTTGCTATATCAATACATTCTTCAAACAATTCAAGAGTAATATCTTCCTTTTTATCATCATATTTTTGAGACAAATTGTTATACAAACAACTCTCTTCTGACAACTTTGCCATACGATCCCTCCCCTCTGTAACTCATACACAAATTATACCATTCCAACTACCTCTATTCAATTATCAATGTTCGACCTTTATCGACTAATCCTCATCCCAGCTTCTTGCGTCTCTTTCTCTTCTCCTGTCGTCTTTTGAGCTCATAATACATAGTGAATATACTGCTGCTATCACTATGATTACTATTGCTATAATTAATATCTTAATCATTCGTTCCACCTGCCTTTACTATCTCGATTGCTCTTCTCATACCTGCATAAAACCAGTCATCTTCGGTATCTATTCCGTGTAATTCTGCGTATTGTTCAAAATCAGCGTGAGCGTATTCTCTCTCATTCTCCAACTCTTCCACAACCTTATCCACATCGTAGGCTGTTGGCTGTTTATCCAATAATTCAATAATTCCGTCATAAGGTGCTCCTGCTTCATATAACTTAGTTAAAAATTTTTTAAATGAATCTTCATCAATTAATCTCATTCTGTTCACTCTCCTTTTAATTCTGAAAAAATCCTGTTTCATGGTCAACTTTAATAGCCTTGTCTCCTATTATTTGTGTTTTTAATGTTCTATCTTCAAGTGAAAGAATAACCATACAATCGTTTAACTCAAATATTTGTACGTCTCCTTCACCGAACTTTGCATCTTCTCCATATTCTTTTTCATATGCATCTAGCAATATATTTATTAAATCTTTATTCATCTTCCGTCTCCTCCTCGTATGGTTCTGGTAGTGGTTGCCATGCAATCACATCGAATACACTTTCATAGCCATTTGACCAACCATGATGATAATATGACACTCCTATCATTCCATCTTCATTAGTGGTTAAATACGCTTTTGCTTTAAAAGTTTCAGGTAATCTCTCCTTACATGGAATCCAACCATTATTTTCAAGGTTAAAATCTTCTTTGCATTCTTCATAACCTTCCTGATGAGCTTTGTATAGTTCTTCTTCCAATAACTCTTTTGCTGCGTACAATCTCCACTCATCTCCATCTTCATACAAATCCATTGGTGCTTCTTCTGGAACATTAAATTGAATTAAATACTCTCCAAAATAGTAAGATTCTTCCATTGCCTCAAATGCTTCTCTAACTGTAATCTTTCCACGCTTTTTAGTTAGTTTAAAATATTGCGTATTTCTAGAATCTAATTCTTTTGTAATTTTGACCTTTGCCATTCTTATTCCTCTCTTTCTATTTCTCTCACACCTTAACATTTCTTAACATTTTCCATTAACATCTAACATCTTTGTCATTTGCTCTGATGCTCAACTCAATTCCCAGTTCTTCTTTTAAAATCTCTATCTGTTCCTGCCATTAGAATAACCATAGTATCAACAGTATTGAATTTAACGTTTTCAGTAAATTGATTTAATGCTTTTCTATCAACTCCCACCGGAAGACCTATAGCATTTCTCATTTTCAAATCTTCTTCCAGTGCATCTATTCCCTTTTCCTTTGCAATTCGAAGGGCATAAGCCATTCCTTCACGCCTTGCCTGCTCTTCTTTATCTATTCTTGCCATTTAAGTCTCCCTTCACTATCAAACACATCATATATATCCATCTGCCCTTCAAGTTCCTTTTCTTCCTGCATTGGTGGTAAATCATAGTTTTCCGGCACTTCTACTGTAATCTCTATAGCTTCAAATGAATCTGAATTAGTCGGATGCCAATGTTTTCTGGTCATCTGCCATCCATATACTTCCATTTTTAATATTTTCTTTGGAATGTTTTTTAATATAATGTCATGGTATACATGGTCATTTTCAAATCTGTTTATCTTTTCTGCTATAAACTCAACTTTATAATCCTGATGTGCTTCATGTTCGCGCAGTTTCGCATCTCTCCATGCTCCATCTCCTATGTAATATTTGGCTTTAAGTCTGCCGTTTGACCTAACCTCAACTTCTATTTCAGCAATGCAGAAATTTAATTCCACCAATTCTTTTATTGTCACTATTGTTCACCTCCATCTATTCCTAAGTAATCAAATAATGTAGGTGTCTCTCTTTCCTCTTCAGCCTGTTGCAAATATCCGACGCCATCCCTGAAATAATCTTCATTTAATTCTATTCCGTATCCTCTTCTTTTCATTTTTACCGCAGTCATTGGAACTGTCATAAGTCCGCCAAATGGATCCAGAACCAAATCCCCTTTATTTGAATATCTGTTTATAATCCTTTCAACGATGTCTATCTGTAAAGGACACACATGCATTTGCTTTCTCCTTCTCGACTGCTGTGTATTGAGTGTTTTCATTCTGTTTATATCATCCCACACTTCAAGGTTGTTCCATGAACCGGGAGCTACTACCATAAATATAGCCGGAAGTCTTCCTTCTTTATCAAGCTGTTCTGCAAGTTTTACATGTTCTTCATAGTTGTAAATATTTTCTCTTGAATATTTGCGATATACCTTCTGTAAATTCTTAATGTCTGCTTCCAATAATTCTTTCTTAGTTACAAGTCTGTCTCCTGAACTTCTCCAGTATCCGTGTGCATCTATCTGCCATTGTGCCCTCGTATATTCTTCTTTTGTCTTTTTAACCGGTTCATCTGCATAAGCTGTTGATTTGTCTGTTGGCAGCTTTCTAAACAGCAATATATATTCCGGGCATCCCACTCCCATTTTTGAGCCGTCTTTACACTGTTCACTCCAACCTAATCTGTATGTCTGATTATTTTCCCTTACAACATCCGTCACAACCGTTATCATTCCAAAGTACTGAAATCCATGTTTTATGTAATGAGCTATACAGTCAGCATGGAAAGGTTCAATTGTTGGCATTCCCGTACCTGTTGCATTACCAAACAGTACTCTGTCCTTTACATGAATAGCCGCAACCCTTCCCGGTTTTAATATTCTTAATAATTCGGGTGTCAAAAAATCCATCTGCTCAAAGAATCTTTTCGTATTTTGATTGTGTCCGAAATCGTTATAATTTGCCGAATATTCATAATGGTTTCCAAATGGAATTGATGTATGAATTAAATCTACCGAATTATCATTCATGGTTCTTACTTCCTCAACACAATCATTATGAACTGCTGTATAATACTTTCCTTCTACCTTCACTGCTTTCACTCCTATCTTTCTGTTAAGTCCCTGTGCCTTATTGTTCTGATTCAGACCATATTTCTTTACTATTTCAATCATTTTTGACACCATATGATTATGATTTTTCCACTTTTCTTCCAGAACCTCTTTAATACTCTTTTCATTCTCCATGTAAATTATGTCAATTATTACCTGCTCTTTTTGAAGGAATCTGTAGCATCTGTGTATTGCCTGAATAAAATCATTAAATTCATAATCTATGCCTACAAAAATTTCTCTGTGACAATGTTTTTGGAAGTTACAACCTGAACCTGATAATTCTTTCTTTGTTGCAAACAATCTTGTCCTTCCTTCCGAAAAATCTATAACTCTTTTTTCCCTGATTTCATAATTCTGTGAGCCATATATATCAACTGTTTCCGGTAACGCTTTCTTTATTGCGTGTCTTTCACTTTCCAAATCATGCCACAGTATAAAATTATCATTTGGACTTGCATCTACGATTTCCTTCATCTTTTCTATTCTTGCAGATATGCTTTCTCTTTTAACGGCTGCTGCTTCTTTTAACCCTGCTGTCGCTTCTGTAAATAACTGCATCTGTCCATTCTTATCAGCCGTATCTCCGTAGTTTATCGGTAATTCATGCCAGTTTACCTGCAATGGTGGCAATTCATATCCTTCATCTGAATATTCACTATTCAAATCTGAAGGCTTTGTACAGAATAATGCCCAGCTGCTTACCCACAACCAGAATTCATCTTCCTGATTAGGATATAAAGTCAGATTATTTGCCTTTGTACTGTCTCTTTGGAAAAATCTCGTTAATGCCTGACCTGTGTCCATTACTTCCAAATATCCTGCGTAATGAATAAGTTCCTTATATTTGTTCGGTGATGGTGTAGCTGTTGCAACAAGTTTATATTCAACTCCTTTAAACTTTTCCAGAAACTCCTGATATGTCTTGCTTCCAAAACTTCTGAGAACTGATGCTTCATCTAAGGATGTTGCCTTAAAATATTTAGGTTCAATATTTCCATCTCTTACTCTTTCATAGTTGGTTATCATAATGTCACTTTTGGCATTTTTAACCTCTTCCATGTTTCGTACATATTCAGGCTTTTTATAACCTAATACCTCTACTGCATCATGTGTAAATTCCTGCTTAACTCCAAGCGGTAATACAATTAATGCTTTTCCGCCTTTATGCTTTACTATCTGGTGACAAAATTCTATTTCCTGAACTGTTTTTCCCAGTCCAAATGATTCAAACAAAGCTCTTCTTCCGCCTCGTATTGCCCACATTACGGCATCTTTCTGGTGTGGTTTTAATATTGGATTTATATCTTCTCTTTTTACTTCAAATCCACTGTCTTTTGCTATGTCAATTTTGCTTTTTAAAAATTCTAAATATTCCATTTCTCTCCAGGAACCGATATATCATTACTCTGGCCAGAGTTCCGCTCCTTTCGATTATTTTTTATTCTTCAAACTGATAGTTATATCCATCTAATGCAAATGGTTTCTTTATTCTGTTATGGCATCTGTCTGCTATCGTCTGATAAGACATGTTATTTCTAATGCCTGCTTCTCTTACACTTACATATGTTTCAACAATCTTTCCCGATGAATCTATTTTTAGCACCGGCTTTCGTTTACCTGACATTCTTGCAGTAAGTTTGCCTAATTCCTCTCTTGTTATGAAGCCTATGTTATCTCTATGATTGTTCCAAATACTCAGATCCTTATGATATGGAACTTTTCCTTCAGGAATTTCATTTGCAAATGTATTTACCAGTAATCTAAAAACTGTGTAGTCCTTTGATTTACCATCAATAGTGATTTTCACAAATAAATTTCTTTTGTTCTTTCTCCTAAATGGTGTTAACATTTTTTTCTTACCGTTCTTGAATGTTTTTCTTACTTTTCCATCTATGCTGATTTCATATTGGTTATTTCCCGGTAAATTAATTAAATGCCAATAGTTTGCAGGTTCGTTAACTCTTACATCCATTTAACTCTTCCAATCTCTTCTGTAACTGCTCTCTTTCAAGTGTAATTGCCCTTACTTCTTCTCTCTGTTCATCTGTCATATAATCAGCACAGATTAGAAACATCTCCCTTCCGTCTATCTGTCTGATTCTGTATTCAATCTGTTCTTTTGTCATTTTGTTTATATCCATATCTATCTCCTCATTAATAATTTACGTTCAAGTGATTCCATATCATCTTTGCTATAATTTCGTTCAGTAAAGTTTGCTTTGCTCTGCTCCGGCTTCTTTTTGTCCGACTTATAAAAATTCATCCAGCCTTTTGATGTTGCTTCTTTAACAATCTCTACAAGTTCATCATCACTACAGCCTTTATCTTTAAAAGTATTAAGCTGCTCAATGAGATTAACAATCTTGCTTCCCGGTACTGGTGCAGACCTTTCTCTCATGGCGAGATATGCTGCAAATGCATCATTCACTTTTTCTGAATCGAAATATGTATTTACTTTACTTTTGTTTACTTTTATTTTCTTTTGTTGCATATCTGTTGCACTATCTCTGTTTTCTGTTACATTAATGTTCGTTTCTGTTACAGAAACCCCTTTTATGGGTTCATTTAATAAGGGTTGACCATTTTTATCAATCAACCTATATTTTTCTTTCTGGACTTTGTTCCTAACAGTCACTGTATCATAGCGTCGCTGAACTCCAACAGAGGTTACAACTCCTTGCATCAGGAGGTCATAATCGAATAGACCTATATCCGCACAAGAGAGAATAACTTGTAACACAAAGTCTTTTTTATTAATCCATCTATTTCCGATTATCTTGATGATTTTAACCGGCAGATTCTTCTTAAGCTGTTCAAAATTCTTAAATTCAAGAAAGTAACCTTCGCGATAAATCATCGAAATGACTACGTCGTAAATAGTCTGACCTAATGGACCATATTCGTTCATCAGGTCCATGATTTTGAAATCTTCGTAATAATCAACATCTTTGGGGAAATAGCTAAGTCCTTTTTTTATTGGTCTTGCCATGTTCACTCCTTATTCTGTATTGCTTACAGTTACAATAACGTGTGGATTTTCTCCTTCTCTTGTATACCTTTTTCTTAAAATCATGTCACAAATTTGTGTATCATCTCCGTAAGCTACTTTATTTAATGCGTCACATACAACCTTTGCAATATTATCTATATCAGGTTTCTTACAAGGTCTTTCTAACCCTTCCTGCATTAATTTTACTTTCTTTTTACTTGTACTTTTTGGAATCTCATACACCGCCGTTACAGCCATTGTCAAAGGCTCTTTATCAAAATAGCCTTTAAAATCTTCATCTTCTGCGACTTCGGTATAGTTTGTCTTTATCAGATTCTCATATAGAACTGTTCCATCCGGTGTGATACTTTGCATTCTTCCTAATTTTGAATTGTAAAATGTTCTTGCCCTGGCTTTTCCTTTTGGCGGTCCGGGAATTACAAATGTTATGCCCACCTTGTCTCCTTTCTGCCTGCCACCTTATGTAGCAGGCTAATTACATAAACATAGTTAATTAATTTCGTGATATATATTTGTTATCAGATATGTGCTTTGTATTGACATGTCAATTAATAGTTACCATTTAAGCATTTTTCTTGCAGCCTTTAAGCTCCAACCTATACTCCTTAGTCTTGCTGTTTCCTGCCTTGCATATGCTTCTACAAGTTTTCTTTCCTCCGGAAGAGGTCTGAAATAACCCTTTCCATCCTGCATATTAAGAATTACAGTATCTCTTCTTGCCTGTGATATTTGCTCACGTATTTGTCTGTCATTCAGACCTGTCATAATCCTTAACTGCGTTCTGGTTACTGCATTCTCCCTTCCAAATGGAATGTAATCCACTATATCCATAGACTTGTCCTCCTATTGGAAGAATGACTGTTGTACTGCCTGAGCCGTTGTCTGTTGAGGCTGTTCTGTTGTCTGCTTCTTAGCTACTTCTTCACCTTCACCGACATTAGCACTTTCCATTTCTTCCGCAGAACCCTCAACAATCATTCCTTCATCTATTTCAACATATTCCTTCGTTCCATCTTCATTAATTACTGCCATGTCACTGTCAAGAGCTGTCTGCATATCAATACTCATTACACCCCATTTGCTAATAAGCTGTCTAAGCATTGTCTTATATGCCATACCGTCAAAATCTTTATACCAGAAGCTGCTATATTTCCACATCTCGCTCTCAGGAACCTTACCTGCTTCATAATCAGCATATGAAACCTTTGGGCAACTTCCGCCTGTTGCTTTCAAGCTGAACGCCTGACTATATTTATCAGCATGAGCAAGCATCTTTTCCTTTGACCAATACATTGCCTTTTTGAATCCGTTTGTATATTCAAACATCGCATAATATCCTATTGTTTTTGCCTTTTCTCTTTCTGATTCATCAGCAATTAACTTAACTTCTATTTCTTCATCCAAAGGATTAAAATTAATTAGTTCACCTTCCTTAATTGCAAGTACATTTAGTTTCTTATACTGTCCTGATCTGATTGCAAGCTGAATATATCCTTTATATCCAAGCTGGAACTGTGCTTCTTTGCATTTCTTCTTACTGTTATTGAACGGAACCATGTAAAACTGTCCTAACTGTGGACTTGGTGAAAGCTTAAGGCTCTCACCTAAAAGTGCTGAACTTAATATCGATGCATTCGTACATTCCTGTAATGTAGAATTTGCATTAACTGCACTTATAATTGATGAAATAAAACGTGGTCCATTCTTTCCACCAATAATGCTATTAATCTGATTTTTAACAGCATCATTTGAAAGATATGCTGTTAATGTTGTTTTCTGCTGACTCTTTGCTAAACTGTTTGATACTGCCATTTACTTTTCCTCCCTATTTCACTGGTCCAAATTCTATATTGTTACTCTTCAAATAATTCTTTAATCCTTCAAGCTGAGTTGCTGTTGCTCTTACTCTAAAGTCAAGTTCAATCAATTCTTCCGTGAAAGTTTCTACTGCTTTTACTGCTTCTGTAGCTGCAGTTTCTTTCTCTTCTTTATTTTCATTAGTCTGAATCTTTCCAGCATCGGCAACACTTTCAGTTTCTGCTCTTTCTCTTTCTTTACGTGCTTCCATTTCTGCCTGTCTCTTTGCTTCATATTCAGCTTTTCTTCTTGCATTTTCTTCAAATCTCTGCTTGACTGTCAGAGCATCTGTCATACTGAAGTTTTTAAGATACTCTTCTTTCATTTCAAACTGATATTCACCATCATCATTGTTAATAATGTTAAGTTCATTTGTTACTCTTTCAAATAACTCTGTCATTTCAGTTTTTATGCTTTTAAGGGTTGTTGTTGCATTAAGATATGTCGGCTTAAATACTTTGTCCCATGTTAAAATTGATAACAAATCACTATCGCCAAATATTCCATCGTAAATTTCCTGAACCTTTACGAGTTTTTCATCTCTCTTTTTCTGCTCATAAGCCTTTACCTGACTGTCAATGTTGTTGTTTGCTTCTCCAATGATTCCAATTAGTTCCTTTACCTGACTTTCAAATTCTGTATATGGCTCAAGCATCATCTTTTTAACATCTTTTCTTTTGGTATCTAAAACCTTTATGAATTTGTTAAGATTTGCCCTGTCTGATTTTGCATCTTTAATGTTGTCGTCTGTGTATACAAGAGTTTTATAATCATTCGCTCTTGTTGTTATTTCCTGCTTTAATTCCTCATAATTCCAATCTATCTTTTTGATTGCATTTTCATCTGTTGGATTATAAATCTGTAATTCCATTTTTTCCTATTCCTTTCTGTTTAAAATTCTGGCATTATTAATGCCGGTCTTGTTTTTGTTTTGACTTTATTAATAAATTCCTGCTCTTTTTTATAAAGAAAGTTAATATCTTCCTGAACTTCACTTCGTTCAATATGATAATCTTTAGTAATAAGCCTTATCTCACCATTCCATAAGCTTTTTATCTGTGCTCTTAAAACAACAAATTCATATTCAGTTACCATAAGATAATGTAAGACCTGTATGTAATAATTATCCGGAATATGTTCCCCGTCCCACTTTTCTTTATGGATTGAACTAAACAGCTCTGTTGTCTTACATTCAAAGATTCCTTTTCTTCCGGATTCAACTTCTGTCAGTTCTCCATCAAGCGATGCATGTGCAAATGGATATTTATCATTAAGAAGCATGTTGTCACCGAAGTATTCAACCTTATATTCCGGATGATCCAGTGCAAATATTGCCCTTATGTGTTCTTCTGCCTTACTTCCATATATGACGTATGGCTTGTCTGATATGTCGATGGGCTTTCTTATTCCTACCATCTCCTCCCAAAACTCTTCATTGGTCTTGTATGGATTTAGTCCTAAAACTGCAGTTGCATCTGAACCACCTATCTTACCTTTTCTTGCCTTAAGCCATTCAGCCTTAGTTGCATATTGAACTCTTCTTATATGGATATGTTCATTTTGTTCCAATAAACAATCACACTTTTCTCCAGGGTCTAACGTTGCTCCGCAGTTAGGACATTCGTTGTAATACATATCCTGCACCTACTTTCTGCAACGCAGCCATACATCAAATGCAAATAGTCCATATATGATAATTGCTCCAATTGTTATGATTGCTGCTATCTTATTTACATTTCCGGTAGCAATCCATTTGTTATTGCTTAATACTGCACATATTAAAACTGCAATCACAACATCCTTAACCAAATGTAGGTCCCATGCAATATCTTCTAATTTGGACTTTTTAGCCTTTTGACTATTTTCGTTAATTGGTATAAAATGAAACTGTAATATTAATTTTAGAGTGCCTATTGGAACTTCCACTTCCACGGGCATTCTTTTTTCTTGTACGTCTATCAATTTTTTATAATCTCCTTTTCATAACCTAACTGGTCAGCTGTCTGCTGGTTCAGTTTCTTAGTCATTTCCTTTTTCTCCTGTTCTGTCAAATTATCCCATTCATATTGATTTCCCTGATAATTAACAAAAATTAATACATTCATCTTTGCATCACTCCTATCTGTTATGTTTTATCCTATGCTTCACTATGGTTGTCTGTTGCCTTTTGCTTATTCCCCTTTTATACTTTCATTACAGGTGTTACAGCACCGAGTAATTGAGAAAGGAGAATTTTTAATATGAATATGATACCCGTTGCTTCTTCCAACATTGCAGCTGTTGGATATGATTATGATGGTTCAATATTACGCATTCATTTTAATTCCGGATGGACATATGACTATTACAATGTTCCGGCTTCTGTATATGAAAGCCTTATGAATGCACCTTCTAAAGGCTCATATCATGCCTATAACATAAAAAATGTTTATCCGTATGCTAAGGTTTAATCAATAATGATTAAAACACGGGCAGGACCCTTTACTGTAATTTTCTTTTCTTTATAGGGTTCTGCCAAATAATGTGAAACGCCTTCCCTATTTTTTAATTCCTCAACTAATTTATAAGTTTTAATGTCTTTTAATTCCACTTACTTTGTTCCTCCTATAATTTCCACAGTGCCTGCACAATCAATGCATTGACTGTTAACCCTTTCTTCTTTGCCAGCTCCTTTAACTTCCTGTGTAACTCCACTGGTATTCTTATTGTCGTCTGTATCATTTTGTTCTCCTTTCGTTTTGATACCATAATGATACGACCTTTTTCGAGGTTTGTCAACCTTTTTCGACTTTTAAATTAAATAATTTGCTTTGAGTTGATTTTAATTCAACTTAATTTGCAAAAAAAATTTTATCTCTTTGTTCATTTGATAAATTAAGAATTTCCTGCATTTTCACAATTTCACTTGCTTTAAATTCAGTTTGGTTATTAAGTTTTTTATAAAACCCTTCTCTACTTAACTTTAATGCACGTGCTATAAACGTTAATTTTAATCCAGAATTTTCTATAACCTTATTTAATGCTTCACTATCTGTCACTCTATCATCTCCTTATCTCTTAATTAGGAACACCTATGCTGCAACATAGATGTTCCCATTCCAATAATCAACCCCGTATAGCCGTTAGTCCAGCTTTTTCTTGTACCTCAAATAAAGTGTATATGCTAATTTAGCCACACCTATACATATGAAGTACACTCCTAAGAATCTAATCATATTTACATTTACTTTTGGATATGATAATATCTGAATTAAGCAAGGGCTTTCGCCCCTGCCGGCTGGCTAGAACAGCCTATCAATTGCTAATAGGATTATTCCTACCAACAGGTCTATCAAAGCACTTATCAGGGTATCTTTGATAGACTTTTTTGTTTCCTTATCGATATTATCAAATATCTTCAAGTTATTTCCTCCTTTCTTCGTTTGCTGGTTGAATGTCATTCAACCTAAATATAGAATAGCACTTTGTTGAATATGTGTCAACTATTTTTCACAAAAAAGTTGAATTTAATTCTTTGTTATGTTACACTTATTACAAGTTATAAAGTAAAGGTTGGTGAATTAAATGACTCTACAGCAAAAGATTGGTTTAAAAATTAAAAATTTACGTGAAACATGTGGATTATCTCAAACTGAATTAGCCTTGAAAGTTGGCTATAAAGACAAAACATCTATTGCGAAAATAGAAAAAGGTCTAGTTGATTTACCCCAAAGTAAATTAAGTGCTTTTTCAGCAGCATTTAAAGTAAATACTTCTTATTGGTTTGATGATGAAACATTTGAATTTGAGCAACATGAAGATAATTCATCAACAAAGAAATCTACTGGCATTCGCATTCCGGTACTTGGTCGTGTTGCTGCCGGTATTCCAATAGAAGCTATAGAAGATATTATTGACACAGAGGAAATAACAGAAGAACTTGCATCAAGCGGTACATTCTTCGGTCTAAAGCTAAAAGGTAATTCTATGGAGCCTAGAATGTGTGAAAACGATGTTGTTATCGTTCGTCAGCAATCCGATGCAGAAGATGGTGATATAGTTATCGCAACTGTTAACGGTGATGAAGCTACATGCAAGCGATTAAAAAAATATAACGATGGTATTGTTCTTATATCCAACAACCCAAATTACGACCCTATGTATTTTTCAAATAAGGAAATTCAGGAAAAGCCTGTTAAAATCATAGGTAAGGTTGTAGAGCTACGTGGGAAATTTTAATATCAAAAGCGGAAATGAGCGTTGGAGCTATTGAGAAGACAGCTCATTACAACTTTTAAAACATTGGAAGGACAACTAATATGAGTAATCTGCAAAATATACGAAAAGAAAAGAATTTAAGCCAGAACCAATTAATTCAGCTAAGCGGTGTAAGTCGTTCTCTTATAACTAAATATGAAAGTGGAGAGCGAAATATAAATAAAGCATCTGCCATTACAGTATACAAACTAGCCAAAGCTTTGAATTGTACTATGGAAGAATTAATTGAACCGGAAGATTAATATACTAAAACCGAATAAAGGAGATTTTATGAAAACAAATGAAGAATTTAATAACTTAATGAAACTAGATAAACATATTTTACTTAATAGCTTAATTCTTCCTGGCATGAATGAGGAAATATGTATACCTGTAGGAGCTATTAATTCCAAAGAAACTTTTTCTCTAGATATTTGCAGGAAAAATACCATAGTGCTAAGCCGAAAAAAATTACAGGAAAGATTAATTCCAAATAACGATTTAATGATCAGATTAGAAATTGACGGCAGACCACATATAAATCCTGATGGGAAAAAACTTTCCAGAAATCATATGCATATTTTCAAAGAAGGTTACGGAATGTCTTGGGCATATGAATTAAATGAAATAGATGCTATACTGTTTAAGAATTCAAATGATTTTACTACAATCTTTTTTGATTTTTGTAAATATTGTAACATATCAATTAATGATTCGAATATACAAGGTGTGATTTAATATGGAAAAAGATTTTAAAAAAATATATATTAATTGGTTAAATGAAAATATTGAGCAATACAAAATTTCAGATACTGTGTATCGATTAACTTTACCATTTCTAGATAGAAATAATGATTGTATAGAACTTTTTATAAAACTGTTAGATGATGAACGCTATTATATTACAGATGATTCTGAAACAATAAATGAGTTAAAGTTATCACAATTTGACATTTTTACTGGTACCAGAAGAAGAGAAATTTTTGATTCTATCTTGGCAGCTCATGGAGTTTCTTTTTCTAAAAATGACGAATTATATATAACATGTTCCCGTGATTCTCTAGCTCAATCAAAACATATGTTATCTCAATGTATTATAAAAGTTAGCGATATGTTTTACTTATCACGTAAAAATGTTAAATCTATTTTTATTGAGGATGTGCAAAATTTTCTTGACATTAATAATATTCGTTATATTGAAAATGTTTCTTTTAGTGGAAAAAGCAAACTAATGAGTAATTATGATTTTGGTATTGGTAAATCAAATGTTGCTCCTGAACGCATTATTAAAGTTATTAATAATTTTGATACAACGCAGGCTAAAAATATAATTTTCTCTTGGACTGATACTGTCGAAGAAAGAAAAAACAAATCGCAATTATACACATTTATTCAGGATTTCGAAAAACCAATTTCCAAAGAAGCTCTAAGTGCATTAAAGGAATATTCAATTGTTCCTGTTTTATGGAGTAAAAGAAATGATTACATTTTAGAATTAAGCAAATAAGTTTTATGATTTAAGTTTTACCTTAATCTACACTTTGAAAATATAATATACTTACCCGGAGAACCGAAGGGGCGACATTCCAACTGCCGGACTTTACAAAAGAAAGGGGTTGGTGCCAATGGTTACATATAGCGACTTATTTGCTTTCGTGACAATGTTGTGCAGTGTGATAGCTCTTGTTATTACTTATTTCTCACACAAAAAATAGTGCCCCTGCTCTGGTAAAGTAAGGCACTATTTTTTAACACTTATTTGCCGGCGGCTAGGTTTCGTCTAGCTTTCGGTTCTCTTGTTAAGTATATTATATCAAATCAGAGGTTTTAGTCAATCCCCTCGAATTCGAGGGGGTTAAATAGACAGACACATTTAATAAAAAGTTTCAAAAAAACTTTATTTATGAAATTGAAAAAATACATGTTTCCGACATTAATGTCGGAAACATCAGCAAACATACACCTCAATTAGCAATTTTTGTCAATATACTAAAAAAGAGCCAGCCACTAGGACCAGCTCCAAAGCGATATTAAATACCACCCTAGACAAGTTGTATTTTATCATTCTTTGGAGCACCCGGTCAATCAGAACTGTTGTTCTTAGGCTAGGTGTTATTTTTATACCCTTTTTTCATAAAATACATAAAGGAGTGATGAAATATGAAGACAGGAGCATTATATGTCAGAGTTTCAACAGACGACCAGGTAGAATATTCTCCTGATGCACAGATACGTCTTGGTCTTGAATACGCAAAGAAAAATAACATAATAATACCAAAGCAATTCATTTTTCAGGATGATGGCATTTCTGGAAGAAAGGCAAACAACCGTCCTGCTTTTCAGGAGCTTATAGCAATGGCCAAAAGCGATGAACATCCTATAGACATTATTCTTGTGTGGAAATTCAGCCGTTTTGCACGTAATCAGGAAGAAGCTATAGTTTATAAGAATCTACTCAAAAAAGCTGACGTTGACGTTGTTTCGGTGTCAGAACCTATCCCTGATGGTTTTATCGGTGAATTAGTACAGCGTATATTTGAATGGATGGACGAATACTATTCTATCAACCTTTCAGGCGAGGTAATGCGTGGAATGACTGAAAGAGCATCCAGAGGCGGTTATAACGCTGCCCCACCACTTGGATATAAAATGCAGGATGGAATACCTGTAATTGTACCTGAGCAGGCAGAAATAGTAAAAAAGATATTTACATGGTATGTAGATGATAAAATGTCATTTTTTGATATTGCCGTCAAATTAAATGCTCTTGGATATAGAACTAAAAGAAACGGAAAGTTCCAAAACAGAACAGTAGCTTACATTATTAGAAATGAATTTTACAATGGTAAAATAATATGGAACAGATTAGAACACGCTACACGAAACGTCAAAGATAAATCTGAATGGATTGTTACTGATGGTGGACATGATACATTTATATCTAACGAATTGTTTACTGCTGCACAGGAAAGAGATAAAGCAACAAACAGACCCGGTAAAAAAGTAAGACCGGCATCAACATACAAACATTGGTTGTCAGGACTTCTTGTGTGTTCCGCCTGCGGTGGTCGACTTGTCAGAGCCGGTAAAAGTAAATCAGGCAATACATATTTTCAATGTACAGCATACAATCACGCTTCCTGCAACGAATCGCACCTTACAAATGAAAATGCTCTTAAACCTGCCATTTTGGAAGCCTTGCAGAAGGTTCTTGATAGTGGCACAGTAGAATATGTTGTACATTCTACAAATCAGGAAGAAAAATCAGAAAGCGAATTAATTGAAAATAAATTAAACAGAATAGGTATGAAGGAAGAACGTATTAAAGAAGCATATAGAGATGGAATTGATACGCTTGAAGAATACAAAGCAAATAAAGAAATATTACAAAGGGAACGTGAACAATTAACCGCAATGCTGGAGCAGTACTCAAAGAAGCCTGAAGATGAAAATGAAAGCATTCTTTTGAACAAAATACGCTCCGCATACGATATTATTAAATCAGACAATTCAACTGACAGACAAAAGCATGACGCTTTGACCAGTGTTGTTGATAAAATTGTATATGATAAAAAAGGTGGGGCATTGTTGATGTATTTTTATATTAACGACTAACACCAAATTGCCCGCAATCCCTTTATTTATCGGTGTTTCAGGGCATCGTTATACGTTATAGCAGTATGGCGGAGGGTATTGCAATAACGTATGATGTTTTTTTAAGTTAAAATTGGTGATGTTTTTGGGGATTTTTTAGAAGTTTTTCTTAGATGTTTTAGGATTATAAAAAATTCGGGAGCACCCACAACAAAGTTGTTTGATGCTCCTTCTAAAAGATTGCTCTTTTCAATACTGGATATCAGTATATGATTAATTTTTTTAATTGTCAATATAAATAGGGGAGTACCGAAGTACTCCCCATTAGTCAGTCCCTGTTCACTTATTCGCCAATTGCCTTTTTAAATTTCTTCCATACTTTTTCGTTCATCATCGGAGCCGGGCAATGTTTTCCGTTAACGTCAAAATGACGTATAACTGTATGTGCATTATGGCAGTATTTGCGAATGTATTTGATTAATCGCTTAACTGCTGCTGCCTGCTCTTTCGTATAAGGTTCTGCTTCTGTACATCCACATAATTCAATTGAGACTGAATTGTAATTTGTACATTTGCTGTAATACTTTCCACCGCCTGTAGCTTTGCAGTCGGCGTATTTAGCCCCGCCTACTGCCCATGCTGTTCTGTTCATTGGAATACTTCTGGCTGTGTTTCCTAACTTATCTACGAAGAAATGTGCTCCGGCAAGTCTTGTGTTTCCTGTAGCGTAATAATCAGCATTGTTTTTGGCCGTATCGTTGCTATTTCCAGTGTAATGAATAACTATGTATTTTACATCTTTTCTGTTTCTTTTGGTCGGTGAATAGCTGATTGATTTAGCCATTCTCTTGTACATCTTCATTAATATACCTCACTTTCTAAATCAATATCTTCCATAACTGCTCTTGCTTCAAGAATTGCAATATACTCTGACATAGCATTTATCTGCATGTTATAAGTGCTTCTAGGACAAGTAGGATTAAATGCCAATGTTCCCTTGTCCCACTTTTCAATCATTGCCTTTAATCCTTTATATCTTATTACAAGCTGTAAATACTCTGCCTTGAATCTTTCCCTATAATCGTTGCTCTGCATTAATACTGCTGTTGAGGGCAACTTTGTTTTATCATATTCTCTATATGCCTCTTCAAACTGCTTCTTAGGGCTCCAACTCTCATATCCGTCTGAATACTTAACCAGAAATCCTTCATCTTCTGGATTCTCATTTTCAGGAATGTTCCAACCTCGATATTTGTTATAATCTCCTCTATTCATTTCTGTTGCTTCAATAATTTTTGTTCCTACATATTTCTTCATTATTCTTCCTCCACTTCCGGCAATCCTGCCACTGATGTTGCCACACTTAATATTCCTGCAAGTACTGTTGCTGACACAACCACCTTCCAGTCAACTGCTGCTAACACTGCTGCAGAACCGATTGTTGCAATAAATGTCTGTGCCATTGTTTTTACAGCTCTGACACCTGCTGCCTTAATCCATTTCTTTGTCTTGTCACTCATTCGTTTACTCCTTTCCCTGCTTCATTGGCAGTTCCTTTACTCTCTTATAAATCTCTGTTCCTGTTCCATTTCCGCCCAGTGCATGATATGCATTATATAAATGTTCAAAATCATCCAAAGCTTCAACTGATATATGCTCCTGAGCTATGTACTGTTTTCCCAGCGTGTATATCTTGTTATGCAGAATTGCAATAACTCCGTCCTTAATTAATTTATATGATGAATTTTTTAATTTGACATAATTAACTGCACTAACAAAAATTGCACCAATTAATGAAGGAATCCCACACAAGGATAAAATCTGATAAAGTGTCATGTATATCTCCTTTTTTATTCCTCTGTTGTCTGAATGCTTGCTATTTTATTATCTATGTATGTTTTAATATCTGCCGCATATGTTACTTCATTTACTCCTATTTCTTTATTATCTAAAATAAAGCTAGTTTTTAAATTGTAAGTTTGAAGTTTAAGAAATTTTTCGAATAGTTCTCCAGATACAAAACCACTACTTATCCCATTAGACTGTCGAGTTAATATTTGGACATCATTATTTTCTATATAATATAACCAATCTTGCAATGAAGTAAATCTAGTAAGGTCTAACCATAATATTATTGTATGATGGTCCTCTGCTATCTTATATTTTCCTACTTCATCCTCTCCTTGTTCTGCAATATTACAAATATTCATTTTCGAACTAAAAGAAGAAAAACCTTCGTTATCTGTATTATATTGTACTTTTAACCACCCCTTTGCTTCATCTTTTGTAGCTTCCCATTTTTCGGCTTTTAATTTCGAAAATTTTATAAGAGCTACTATTTGATAATAACTTATTTTTTCTCTTTCTCTATCAAAAGTCAGTGTATTATAGTAGTTAAAGTTATCAAAATTAAGTCCGTTTAAATCATACTCAAAAGAAATTGAATAAATTGCATCATTTATGTTAGTTGATGTTTTATTTAAAACGTAAAGTGTAACTTTTTTATCAAAACCTAATTGGGGTGGATTGTCTAATGAGGGTGTAAAAGTAGTATTATTATAACTTTTTCTTAATGTTATTTCTTTTACAGGATATTTGGCACTGTCTGTTAAATGTGTATTCCAAGTACCACTCTTATTAGTGTTCCAAATTAAAGCCGCATTTGGTACTATAGCATTAGCACCACCTGCTTTTTCTATCTTATCTAAGATTTCGTTACCTTGCTTTTCAATCGTTGATGCCTGCGCTTGAGCAGTTTTATTAATAGCATCAATCTGACTTGTAGCTGTGTTGTTAATGTCTTTAATCTTTCCTTGTGCCGTTTCAGTAATTCCTCTTTTCTGTGCATCTGCAACTATTTCAATTCCGCTTATCTGTGAGCGTGCTGCTGCAACAACTGCTTCTGTACCTGATTTTGTATTCTGCTTTGCTACTGTATTTAAAGCATCAATCTGTGATACTGCCGTGTTATTAATATCTGTAAGTTTTGCATTAGTAGTATTTGCCAAATCCGTAAGCTTTGCATTCGTCACCTCTGTTATTTGTGTTGTTGCCTGCTCTGTCCTGGTGTCTATCTGCTTTAAGCATTCTTCGTTTACCTTTACTTTGTCATTTGCTTCGGCTACAAGTTTTTCTGCGTTTTCAAGCTTTTCTTCAACATATTTTCTAAACGGCTTTTCCTGTTCAGGTTCAATGTAATCTGCCGGCTTTGCACGAGCCTTAACAGGAATAATAACAGTCTTGATTGTTGTTTCACTGTCTGAGTTAATTATTTTCAAATATGCCAGAATTTTCTTATTTTCCTGCAATAAAATATCAGGTATTTCTACCTGACTATCGTTTATTGCTTTATTTATTGTTAATTCGCTATTATTGTTTGAAAACTGTACCTCTGTTCCATCTTCTATTGTGTCTGCTATCTTAAGAATCTGCCCCTTGTCATATTGATACAGCTGTTCAATCTGCGTCAGGGTTGAGTTTCCAAATTCTACCTCATGTATGTTATTGCACATATCTGTCTCCTTTCTATACGTCATAGCCGGATATAAACTTTCTGTTAACAAAAAGAATGTTGGCTCTTCTTCCTCCACCACTACCTGCTACATAGTTACCTGATGTTGCCGGATTTGTCTTTAAATTTCTTGTGAGTAACAGATTAAATCCACCTTGTCGAACTATCTCGAAAGCTGTATCTGGGTAAGCTGCCCAATCAGCGTTAATTGCAGCTATTGGAATATAACCATCTGGTGCATTGATAGTTGCCGGGCTTTCAGTCACAACCGCTGATACACAGCAGAACATCTTTCCAAATATATCCGATACATTTTCAATCTGTGCAGTGCCGTGTACAATTAAGTCACCACCAACACCTAAATTCTCTCCTACATTTGCATAACTCTTAGTCTCTAAAGAACCGTCTATAACTGCATAACTCCCAATATTCAAAAAACCGTCTATAACTGCATATCCTTTAGCAAACAGATTACCATCTCCATTCACTTCAAACATGTGATCATATGTACTGCCACTTATAAGTTTCTGTATACAAAATCCTGCCCATTTTTCTCCTGGAGTAGGTGGTTGCATGTATACACCATAAGTTCCCACATCTGACGTTACTTCCTGTGAAAAAGTTGAATCGCTAATATTCCAACCGCCTACTTTTCCGCGATTAGCCATTAATCCATCGTTTGACATCATTCCAACTAAATTACCTGATGCATCTGTAACCTTCAGTACACCATTGCCGTTCTTTTCTCCACCAAGATTAAGAGTACCACCCTTTGCCCAATCGAAACTGATACCTATAGTTGATAGTACTTTTGTAATTACATTGCCATCACTTCCAAGCCCTGCATTAAATGTCTTTCCACCATCAGTCGAAACTGCTATTGCATTGGCTGTCAGTTTCCAGATTGTTGTTGATTCTTTCAATGTTTTTTTATCGTGCAGATAGAAAATAGTTGAACCATCCTTCTGTTTTTCCTCTGTCTTATATATACCAAACGAACCCATCATCAAATCCGTCAATCTCTGCATTTCGTTATTGTAATCATTAATCAAATGTTGATTATTCTGATTTGCCTTTGATACTATCTTGTCAGATATTGAAAAACGCTGGTATTGATTTTCTGTTTCAGTTTCAGCGCCTAAAGATAGCTCCTGATTACCACAAAGTGTAAAAGTACAGTTTGTGACAAAACTTTCAAATGACCTTCCTTTTCTGTCAGTTACTTTAATGCTGTCTCCTGCTTCTATTGTAGGATCAGATAAACACGATAAACTGTAAACCCTTATTGTTGTTCCTACCACGGAACTTTTTAGTATATTCATTACTTTATTTGCCATGTCCTCTGTCTGAATCAAAGGATTATCTTCCATAGTTAGAACATATCCTTCTGTTCCAACAAATGCCGTCTTGTTTTCTTCCGTCGGTTCAGATTCTCCTTCCTTAACGGTTGTAACTGTATATCCAAATCTTGCTCCTGTTATTGTCATTGATAAACGATTCTTTGTAAGAGTTGACTGTTCAGTTATCTCATAAGGTGAATCAGATTTTTTATACCATGTAAATTTTAATTTCTGATCATCTGCTGCTATGTATGCATATTTGCCTAAAATCTTTCCACAGTAACTTACAACGTCTCTATATGTAAGTGAATCTGTAGCCGGCTTTGAATTAACTATATAATCCGCTCCGGTTCCTAAATTTGCATCTAGCGTTAAGCCACAATGTTCGCACGCATCCTGAAGTATCTCGCGAATACTTGCAGGATATGCCAATGTACTTTCTGCATATGGTAAATCAAGAAATAATATCTTATCATAAGCCTCAATAACTATTGTGTCTCCTGAATCCTGGGCGCTGTTAATGTAAAATATTCCCTTTGTTACATATTCAAAGCTGTCTTCTACTAAAAGACCTATCTTTGTTGATATTCTTGCATCTGTCAGGTCCACATCTTCAAATCTTTCATCTGTATTATCAATTGTTAATGATAATTTAGCCGCCACAACACTTCCTACATCAAATGTACTGTCAGATGATGTAGCCGAATTAATGGAATATGCCAAAACATCTGACATAATTAATGGTATTTCCGTATCATCTTTAAGAATAATTTTATCCTGCAGGTCAAATATTCTATCTTCCTTTATTGCTTCTTTATATGCTTCTGTTACATTAATCATTTAATTTCCTCTTTACTGTTGAATCAAGTCTACTGTTGCCGATTTGTAATAAAAAACTCCATCCGACAATCTTCCTAAAACTTCTTTAGTTAATGTTCCTCTGTATGTCTTAATAGTTATCAAGCCACCATCATCTCTGAACGTAACCGGGAAAAATCCTCTTGTTAGATTTTTCTTAATTTTTAAGTATTCATTTTCTGTTAAAATTCCCCATGTTATGCTTACTGTCTTTTTTTCTGCAACTACATCACCTGTCATTTTTCCGTTTAATGTTCTGCCTGTATCTGCCGTCCATATCAATTCATCTGCTATTGACAAGCTGACAGGCGCAGGAAGTTCAACACTTCCTGCCTTTAATACTGCTTCTGCCATATCCATTACTCCTATACTATCGTCACACTATTAAAACGTCTGTCTAATGCTGCTTTCTTTGCTTTTTCAAGTCTTGCCAATTGTTCGCCATCGATATTAAATCCAACACTTGAAAAAGCTGCTATAATTCTGATTACTGCTCTGTCCATTATTCTTGCTAATTCATCTTTTGTGATTCCGTTACCGCCAGCTTTACTTACTGCCTCATCTACCATAGCCTGTAATTTGTTTTCAGGTGCAACAACTTCTCCCTGATGTCTGTTATCACCAATCATTGCAAGCTGTGGAGTGTTCTTTTTAACAAAACCACCTTGTGCAAGTTTTGGTGTAAGTTTAGGTATTTGAGGTACTGATATTGGATTTTCACTCCATAGACTTTCAAATGGTTTTACGTTACCTATTCCAACGCCTCTGATTTTATTAAGCATGCCATTTATAGAATTAAACGGCATTTTAATAATCTTATTTATTCCATCTATTAATCCATTAACTACTGTCTTAAACGTATCAGCTATACCTTCCTTTATTCCGGTAAATATCTTTCCACCTGTACTGAATACATCCTTAACTGCTGTCCACGCAGCACTAAACTTTGAGCTAAACCAATCAACTACATTGCTAAAGCAACCTTTAATTGCTCCCCATACATCTTCTTTAAAGAATGATTTTACATTTGCAAACGCACTTTTGACTTTATCATATGCTCCTGTAAACTTCTCACTGAAGAATGTTCCAACATTAACGAAAACTGTTTTAACTGCGTCATATTTAGTCTGAAACCAACTACCCATTCCTTTAAATGTTGTTGATATAGCTGACCATGCTACCTTAAATGGCCCGCTTATGACTGTTCCAACTGTTGCAAGTATTCCTTTTAATGCTGTAAAGAAACCACTAAAGATTCCCTTTATTCCATCCCATGCCTTTTTCCAATCACCTGAGAATACTCCTGTAATAAAGTCTACTACTCCCTTTGCAGTTGTAGTTATTCCATTAATTACAGTTTGAATACTTTCTATATAAGTCTTAACTATTCCTACTATAGTTTGTAATATAGGGTCTATTTTTTCTTTTAATTTTGAAAATGCATCAGGTAATGTTGTAGTTAAAAATTCCTTAATTGCATCAAAGCACACAAAGAAGGCACTTTTAATACCTTTCCAAATTTTATCAACAGCTTTCTTAAACCAATCGCACTTGTTATACAGCAATACAAATGCTGCAATTAATGCTGTAACTGCAACTACTATTAAAGCCAAAGGATTTGCATTCATAACAATATTTAATGCCTTTTGTGCTAATGCGGCTGCTTTTTGCGCTACTGTTAATGCAATAGTTTTTGCAGTACTTGCGGTCTTCACTATTGCATCTTTTGCATATAGCGCAACAATCTTGGCTGTTTCGATATTGTCCTTTATCTTTGCAACGGTACACGCTGATATAGCTTTCTTCATTTTTTCCAAAATTGACACTATACCACCTGCATTTACAATAAATTCGCCGAATTTTATTGCTTTCCATGCTGCCATAAATCCTGCTACGGCAACTGTTGCTGTCCTGATTGTTCCCGGATGTTTTTCACACCAATCCGAGAATTTATTTAGTACTCCATTAATTCCATCCCATATTGTGGTGAATGCACCAGCTGTCCAACTTGCAATTTTAGTTAATACGTTATCCCATAGCCATTTAAACAATGGTTTTAATGCTTCAATTACTGCATTAAGTATGTTTATTGCATTTTTAAGGGTTTCTAAAAATCTTGGGACTACTTCATTAGCTGTCCATGTACCTAATGGAACTAATACATTTTTCCAAAACCAAAGTAAACCCTCACCTACATTAATGGCAAATGGAGTTAGTGCTTTCCATAAATTATTTAAGGATTTTTCTATTTTTCCATAATTTATATTGTTTAATCCATCATTTAATGCTGATATAAATTCAGGTAATCCTTTGCCTAATGTCCATTTGGCAACTGGAACTAAAAAATTAGTATAAAAGCCTTTAAGTGCATTCCAACTAAAACCAGCCAATTTAGACAAACCTTCATTGTACAGTTTTTTTAATGCTTCTGTTGTTGGTGCCAGTTCTTTTTGCATGTCCTTGAAAATCTTTGCAAATTTCTTTGAATATCCATCTAGTTCTGTCTCGCCTTTATTAAGACTTCCATAGTCAACTTGACTACCGGCTACTGAACTACCATTACTTCCATTGCTTCCTGATGATGAATCATCTGATGTTGGTTCAGTTAATTTATTTATCTTGTCAAAGCCTGCAAGTGATTTTTCAACTTTTTTTGCCGTCTTTGTAGCAGTATCTCCTATTGATTTCACATTACTGTTTGCATCAGAAGCGGCTGCAGAAGCATTTTCCATTCCTGTTGCTATTCCAGTTGTGGATTTTTCTGCATTCTTGTTACCTGTAATTAAGTCTGTAAATGCTTTAAATGCACTTGCAAGCGTTGCCAATTTGCCTAAAAGTACATTAACTGCCTTAATAACCGGAGTAAACACATTAATTAACCCCTGACCTAAACTTGCTTTCAGACTGTCAAACTGCAATGCTAATAATCTTGTTTGATTTGCCCAACTGTCTGATGTTCTGGCGAAATCGCCTGTAGCATTTGATAACTGTTGTTGAACAAATGCATATCTTAACGCAACTTTTTCCTGCTCATTCATCTTTGCAGTTGTTTTTCCATAACCATTAGCAAGAGCATACTGATCTAACGCTGTTTGTGTCATTACTACACCTAAATCTTTTAAAGATTCAGTTTCACCTGTAAATACAGATTTTATTTTTGTATATGCTTCATCCTGACTAATGTTATAAAATGATGCCACATCACCGGCTAATCCTGTTAATGTGGTACTCATATTAGCTGCTTCTTTTTCTGTAAATCCAAACGCTGATGCCATCGAGCCAAATGTACCGGCATATCTCTTGGCCATAGTTTCTGATAATCCAAACTGGGCTGCCGCATTTTTAGCAAATTTGTCAATGCTATTACTCATATTTGGAAACGCAACATCAACTACGTTCTGAACTTCTGCTAAATCACTACCTAATTCCAGGCATTCTTTTCCAAAGTTAACTATTCCTTTAACAGCAAAGGCAGAAGCTATAACTGCCCCTGCCTTTTTTGCAACTGATTTTATTCCGTTTAACTGTGACTGAAATTGATTCTGATTAATAACTAAATCAAGTCCAATCTGACCTACACTTTCAGCCATATTCTCTCTCCTTTCTAAAGCAGGCACGCTCTCCTACTCTAAGGTGGAGATTATTGGCTCTTGACTTCATTTTTTCTTTTTCTAATAAACTCTATGTAGTTAATCTGATTACATCGTGGGCATTTAATTTCACCCTTAAAGATGTCCGCTTTGCATAAGGTTTGCCCACATATATTGCATTTAATTCTATACATTTAACCCTGCCATTCTCATAAACATCTTTTCTATGTTCTGCATTGATTTCTCTGCATCTTCTTTTTTTACTGTTGCCCGTGAATGTTTCGATAACCATTCATTTCTGATTTTCCTTTGTTCATCATTAAAGTTCTTTAGTATCTCCTTGTCTGTTTCTGCTCTAATGGAAACTATTCTTCCAAGTGCCGTATCTGGTGATATTCCCGTGAGTAAGCTTACAAATTCACTCCACCTCATAGTTTTTAATTCTCCCAGCCTTATTCCATACTGTGATGCAAAAGAACTTACAATTAAGTCAAAATCTTCTATCAGGTCGTAAAATGTATCTACTCCCCCGACGGTTCGTTATCATTTCCTGATGCAAGATTAATCGCAGCCATTACTACAGTGTTATAATCCTTGAAATTAAGATGTAAAGAATCTAATTTCTTTTTGCTTTCTTTTGTAAATATGATTTCACACATTTCAAGAACGTCCTTAGCCGTTGGTTCATCTGTTGCAAGACCCATTACTTTCAATAAGTTTTCTGCACTTGCATCAACTTCGAGTTCTATATCTTTTACTTTTAATCTTGGGTTTTCTTCAAAATCTAATTTATCTGTAATATCAATAATCTTTGACATGTTATATTCCTCCTAATACTAAAATGGAGCAAGGCTTTTAACCCTGCTCCTTAATTCTAAATTGCCGGTGTTACAGTTGGCTTACCGTTACTCTGAACTTCAAATTCAAGTGGTCCTACTGCTGTACTGTCACCTGCTCCAAGTGCTGTTACGCTAAAAATTGCATTTTCCATTAGTACTACTGTGCCATCTGGGAATGTCCACTGAAAACATCCTTCTGCATCCCTACCATTTACAAATGCTTTTCCTGCTACGTAATCATTTCCTGTGTCTCCGTTGTTTCTTTTTCCGGATACTGAGATTGTCAATGCTTTTGCTGTCATTAAGCCTCTCTGCCATCCTTCTGCATCCATTGGTGTCCAGTTTTCAATACCATTGTCAAATGACACTGAAAAACTTTCCATATCAGCTATGTCATTTAAAGATGCCTTTGCAGCTCCCACCTTAAACGCATTTTTATATACCGGAAAAACTCCTGAATTTTCTGCTGACATATTATACTCCTTTCGAATAATAAAAATCTATTTCTATAACCCTTTCGTATACTCCTTTTTCATCTGTTCCTACATCTATAGGTTCTGAATTAAGTAACTTTATATAAGGGATATGAACATTGTTAATTGTTACATTTGTCTGGCTTCTTAAAACATTCCATAAAGCCATCGCTTTTTCTTCTGTTTCATCTGCATCGTTTGTCCAATGCAGAAGTATTGACACTGATTTGATGTCATATGATGATTTTTCACCTAAGCATATTCTTGGTTGGTCAGATGTTCTTCTCTGATATACTCCAACAGACTTATCCTGTTTATTATCCAGCTTTCCCATATAATAATGTTCAGCTACGTCAAATTGCTTTAACCAGTCTTTTATATTCTTTAAAGAAATCATCTATATACCTCCAAGTTTTTTATACAATTGTTTATATGTTTTTCGTGCAAAATCCTTTTTTGAACCATTTTCAAGATAATCCTCTGCCCATCTGCCTTTTGCATTTGGATTTTCTGATTTTGTAAAATTAAACTCAGGATGATAGTATAATCTTCTTGCATATGGGGTATTAAAAGCAATTGTAATCTTTCCGCTTGCACTGTCTGAATAGTCTACAAATGTCTGTGTATTCTGTAGATTTCCTGTATCAAATGGCATTACCTGAGACTGAACCATATCTGTATGAACAGCTTCTGCAGTCATTTCCAATGCCATTCTTTGTGCTTTTGTCAGATTTGCTATCTTACCCATATTTAATTTGATAGTTGAATTAACTTTCATATTACATCAGCTCCAACAATGTATAATTTACACTTCCATCAGGGTTTCTTGCTTTTGTTCCCTGATATATCTCTCTTTTCACTCCGAACACAATTACTGTCCCACTACTTATTACAGCCTGCTCGGGACATATATCTCCACAAAAATACGCTTTTCCACTTAATGTTACTATCTTCTGCTCTGCGGTCATTTTTGTGTAGGCTCTGTCCTGGTAATTACACTTTAGTTTGTCATTAAGTGCAATTAAAGGAGCACCTGTTTCAGATACTCCTTCTTTATAAATAATCACACTTATGTCTGTCTTGCACATTGATTTTGGTACTAAATTAGGATATTTCATCTATACACCTACCAATCTGCAGCACAAACCTGTCTGCTTTAATAATGAGTATAAATCTTTCCTAATTGCTACTCCATTTTCAATATATAAATTCCATGAACTTCCAAAATTCATTGATACACCATTAAGTGAATAGCTGGATAAAACAGTATTTATCATATCTTCATTTTCATATTCAAATTCTGCCTGTCTGTATACAACCTCTTTTACCACATCTTTTTGAAATTCCGTAAGATTATCAAATCCTTTGGCAACAATTCTGTTAAATGTCAGTGCATCAATATGTCTGCTTGCCTGCCTCAACATCTTATCAACATCATCTTGTGGTATTAACTCTCTGGCAGTTTTCAAATATTCTTCCAAAGACACATAAGGGGTGTAAGCCATAGGCTCACCCCCTATTCTGCATTACTAGCTTTGATTTTTTTGATAATTCCTTCTTTTGATGTGGCATTACCTAAATCAATTCCATGTTCTATAGCATATGCTTTTAATTCATCCGCTTCCATTGCAGAGAATTTGTCACCTGAAATTTTATTAAGCTGAGCTTTCAACTCATCCCTTTCTTTAACCACCTTTTCATATTCTGCATATGAAACTGTAGTCTTAGGTGAGTGTTCTAAAATTTTACCTTCATCATCGTAAATATCATATCCTAATGTAAGATATTCATCTTTCTGCATTTCAGATATGTTATATACCTTATTATCCTTTACCGCTCTCATGGTATTGCCTCCTATTCTGCTGCTGCATGAATGATACATCCCTCTTTCATAAGTTCATCAATAGCAAATGTACCATTTAGTTTTCTGTTCTGATATAAATAGTTGTCCGCAGTTCTTGAATCTGTTCCAGGTTCAAATACTGTAATGAAACTATACTTGTTTCTTGATACCTGACATTCAGGGTCAATTAACATGTAATCCATCTGAACCGCTGATACATCAGCTGTACATCCTGAAGTAAAGTTATATTTGGACTTAAATCTTGCAGATGGAACTTCCTTAATCATTCCAATATCATCGATAGAATGAACTCTTCTGTCGATTCCCTTTGCTCCGCTTACTTCAAGTGTTCTCTGAATACCCTCTGCATTCTTAAGCAACTTAAGGTAAGCTGGTGTACAATAAAGAATAACTCTGTCAAGTGGGACACCTGCATCTGTCATAGCTTCCAAGTTATCATCAAAATCTGAAAGAACATTTGCTGTTGTAAGAGCTGTTGTCTTAACCTTCGCACCTACTCTTTTAGCTTCTGAATAAAGCTTACTAAATGTATAGCAGTCTGCTTCAGGAATAGCCTGAGTTGTTTCAAATCTCTTCTGAATGTTTGCAATTGTTACTACTAAATTAGTTTCATCAACATCTACCGGGTCGATTACAAACTCAATATCTCTGTCGTGTTCTAATGTCTTTGTTTCATACTCATTTGAATATGAACCTGTGTTAAAACCTAAACTACCTCTTGTATGGTCCTTATATCCACTTACTGATAATTTAGGAATCTTTAAGTTTTTACCATTCACAATCTGAATGTCTGAATTTGAATTATATAAATCTACAGAAACCTGTGACTGACCATATAATTCGATTAAAATGTTGCTGAAAATATCAGCGTACTGTAATGCTGCCATGTATTACTACCTCCTATTTTTTCTTTATTCCAAAGATGCCTCTTAACAAGTCATCCTGGTTTTGCTGATTATTACTATTTGGAGCTCCAATCTGTGTAAATCCCTGATTATTATTTGCTCCACTATCTGCCGGTTTCAAGGCTGGTACATCTTCTAAAACCTTGTTTATTGCTGCTTTTACTTTTTCAGCATCAACTGTTCCATCTGTATTCATTACTTCCTTAAAATCAGCCATTTTTATTACATATGGAATAGATTTTGCATCAATTCCTAACTCCACAGCCTGTATTGTTGCTGAATTCTGAACCACAAGCTGCTGATTCTGACTTTTAGTCTGTGCAAGCTCTGTCTGCATTCCTGCAACATCAGGTGTATTCTTTGCTCTCTGCGCTTTGTAACTGTTAATTGCCTGTGTCACTTCATTTTCTGACATTCCCTGCTGTTGAAAGAACGACCTTAAAGCCGACTGCTCAGCTCTTGCAGTTCTGCTATTAACAATTCCGTCTAACTGTTCCTGGGTATATGTTGCACCCTGATTACTGTTTCCAGTATTTTGGTTACTGTTACCATTACCGGTATTACTCTGGCCATTGTTACCATTACCGTTTCCATCTCCACCATCACCTGAGCCTTCTGCAAAAAACTGAATGTTCATTGGTATTAATGTTGTTTTCTTCATCTTATTTATCCTTTCCGTTTTAGCTCGTCAGCATATTCCGAGAGTTTTAAGCCATCACGTTTTGGGCATATAAAAAGCACCTACTTACTTGTAGATGCCTTTGGTTCGTCTTTTTCAATTACTGCGCCTAATTTCAATAAATACTCTTTACGCTCGCTTGTCCTAGCTTTAACTTCCTCTCCAGCCTTTACCAATTTAAGGTTGTTTTCCTTGTCATAAAAATTGATTTTTGCAATTAACATTTGTTACCTCCTTCTATTTTATTGCATAAAAAAAGCACCCTTTGGATGCCATTATCTATCTTTATTCTTTAACTAAATTCCTGGAACTATTTCCTTAATTCCCTTTGCCATTTCGGCAGCTCTCTTCATTAGACTGTTTTGTTCTAAATATTCTAATCCCTTTATTGTTATCTCTGGCCTAGATAATGCTACTTTAGGATATCCACAATCGAAGCTGTTCCATATTTCTATTCCAGTCAAATAGCCTTCATTTGCAAGCATTGCAATAATTCTACTCCATCTTGCTTCTGTTAATCCAAATGTCTCTTTAGATATTGACTTTGTGTCAAATTCTTCTAAATCCATTGCTACTTCCATAGCTTTCAGAATTTTGTATATAATTTTGAAATTATCCATAGAACCTCCTTAAAAATAAATACCACCTAGTTTCATAACTGGGTGGTATCTATGCCATTGGCCATTCTTTCATTCTTTCCATTTCTTCTCTGGATTTCTTTATTGCTTCTTCAATTTCTTCTGGACTTCTGTCTGTCTTTACAATATAATCCTTTTCCTTGATTATGTCATTATCTCTCTCCATTCAATAAGTCCCTCCTCTGAAAGTTCGTCTAATGCCTTTCTCTGCGCTTCTAATATAGGTAGATTGTAATTCTTTCCCATATATTTGTCAACTTTATTATCTAAATAAGTAGCTGGAAAAGGTCTGTTTCCTACTTTATATTGAAAAACTTTTAAATCATGTGTTATTACTAGTCCAAAATCATATTTTCGATATCCAGCAACTACAAAATCACTGCCTGTTGGTAATATATTTGTGGGATGATTATGTATTCCTATTTTTAATGGCATTTGCCTTATCAATTCAATTTCTTCTCTATTTAATTCTACCCCTAAAATATTATTGCTATTTGTTTTAGAAAATAATTTTTTTCCTGATTTCTTACTAATAATATAAAGGTCTTCTCCATCAGTTCCGTTTCTATGAATCAACATAGCCTTTGCATACTTTCTTAAAGCATCATTTGTTGCAGAATCATTAGTTAATTGATTAAATTTCTTCCCAAATTCTTCCTTCATTTTGTTTAAGTCAACATTATTATTTCCTACCCTTTTATTATTAATATTTCCACTTTCTAAGGCTTTTCCAAAATTTATACCCTTCTGAGATTTTTTTATATTATTCCAGGCATTTGCCCTAGATACATATATCTTCTTGTTTTCTTCATCCAATGAATAATTTGATAACCTATCAAACTTATCTATGTTTCTCTGTATTAAATTTTCCCTGCTTTCCTGTTTTTCTGCAATTACTGCCTGCTTCATTTCTTTCTTTGTTACCTTTTCAGGCTTTGCAGAGATGCCTGGAAAATATGTTGTATGTCCATCTTTGCAGTTTGGATGATATAAACCGCCTGCCATAGCCTGAGACATTAGCGGATATGGTCCATCACTTGCTTTTCCACCACTCCATACATCATCTATTAATATCTTTCCAGTCCATCTTCCACATTTAGGACAAGGTAAACCACGTTTATTTACTATAACTGTTGTTATGCCCCATTCCTGACGTTTAGCGCCTTCGCCCTGACAATATGCTCTGGTATTCGCTGTTCTTAAAGCCATTCCGGCATACGAAGCAATATTCACTCTTGCACCATTCTTATACTCTATACAATTAATTCCACGGCTTAAAAAGTCCTTTGTAGCCATATCCACTGCTTTTTCATATGTACCTGCTCCAGAGTTATAATAAACCTGCGAATTGAATATGACTTTTCTGTATTGGTCATTTGCCATTCTAAGCATTGCTGTTTCAGCACGTCGCATACTGGCATTTATCTCGTTTAATAATGCATCAAGTTTTCTGTCATTAATACGAAAAAAAGCACCTTCTATGGTGCTTCCTGCTTTATGTGTTAACGTTGCTCCTTTTTTAATTGCTTCAAGAATGGCTTTTTCCTGTTCAGTTTCTCCTGTTCTTCTATGTAGCAATATGGACTTTTCAATATTTCTGTTAATATCTGCAAATATCTTGGTGAACTTCTTTTGATTCTTTTGCTTGTATACATTAAGAGCCTTAAGCTGTTCTGCCTGCCATGAAGTCCAGTTCAATCCTTCTTTCATTTCTTCTGCTCTGTGATGTGACAAATTGCACATCATAGAATTTATAAGTTCATTCTCAATTGCTCTGAAAGCCTCTTCAACGTCATAATCCTTTGGCATATCTTCTAATCAACTCCGTTAGCATATACTTTAAAACCAGCCTTTTTAAACTGTCTTTTTAAACTTTTTACCTGAGTAACTGAATTACATTTATCATTTCTCATTTCAATTACTTTGTCTTTCTCCAATGCATATATTCCTCTTGGAACCTGCTCACTTGCAAGTCTAAGAAGGTTCATTGCCTTGTTCTTGGACATTTGGTATACTTTTTTCCCTACTATTACCTTCATCAGTTAAATCTCCTTCCATATTCAAAGCCGGTTGCTGTTCATCTGTTATTCCCTGCTCTGCCTTTAATCTTGCAACTTCTTCTTTTTTCCACTCTTCATCTTTTGTATCACCATACAGTTCCTCAACGGACGCTTCTACACTCATAATTCCCTGTGTCTTAGCTTTTCCAACTGTCTCTACCTGACTTTCAAATGATGGATTAGCATACTCACTAAAATCAATTGTGCATTTAACCTCTGTTAATGTTTTATTTTGACTTATATTGATAACATCAAATACTTTCTGAATAAATAAAGGTATCTGATCCTGTAAGATGTCTACTATGTTTCCTCTTGTATAAAGAGTAGTCTTTTCTTTTTCTCTCTGCGCTTCCGCATTGTCTAACTTCTTCACATCAATTCCCAATGTACTTGGACTGATTAATCCCTGTAGACACAAATCCAATGCTGTAATGTATGTGGCAAGATATGAATCGTGCGGAATTGCCGGCTGTGTGACCTCAATCTTGTTCTGTGCATTTTCAGATAAATCATCACCACGCTTTATGTATGAATTATCAAATGCATTTGGCTTAATTATTGCCCCACTTTCCGGATCTCTTGGAAGTAATGATTCAGGAATCCACTCCTTACTTCGCCCTTTTCTTAAAGCGTCCATCCATTGACTCCATGCTTCATCTAACGCATCAAAATCATCCGTCTTTTTATCAAAGATAGACTGACCTCTTCCCTCCCATTTTGCACTTTCTCCAAACTTTATTGGGTGTGCCATCATTACTGATTCATCAAATGCAACATCGGTTAATCCACTCAACATTGGAATTGTATTAACAGCAACACTTACCTCATCCATTTCTCTGTAAAGTTTGTAGGCAATATAACCATATCCATAATGTTCTTTTAAGTAGTAGCTTGTATCGTTGTATCTATATTCAGTAGTAAAAACTACTTCCTGTATTCGTCCTCTGTTATACACATAATCAACTTTATCTGCTCCATAAAACTCTATAATCGGATATTGGCTTATTTTTGTATCGAGTGATATTTTAAATGCACCATCACCTAATACAAGCATCTTAGACGTTGCCTTTTTAAGTATTTCTTTAAAGTTATTATCTTCTGCTATATCGTCCCATGTCCTTTTGTCTGTATCTTTTGCAAATGTAATCTGGCTAAAATCATTAATAATAATGTCAGTCAATCGGTCAACTATAATCCCTGGTAAGCCTGTATGTATTTTTCTTATCTCTCTTCCAACAGTTGAACGTGCAGCCCAAAACTTCACACCATCAGAACCACCTGGAATGTTTTGATAAAGCTGTGTCAGTTCGTAGCTATCACCACGATACCAAATAAGATTTTTTACACAGTTTCCATCATAATTAAGTAATTCCCTAATGTTAAACGTCTGTTTTGGAGCGTCCTGTATTCTTAAAAAATGTCTTATTCCATCTCTCATTTTATCTAATAACCTCATTCTTTATTTACTCCTATTTTCTTTCTGTACGGAATCCAATTGTACTGAACTGAATTAACCATATGATCATTGCCGTCTTCTGGTTCCTGGTCCTTTTCCTCTTTCCATGAATACTTATCTAATTCCTTTTGATATTCCTTACAGGATTCAACAATTAAAAAACTTGACTGAATGTCTTTATCATCATTAAAGTTCATCCAACCAAGTTGTAATATAATTCTATCTATAATTTTCACACCCTTATATGCTTCATTGAACACATATAAGCATTGTGCGTGTTCTCTTTTAAACTTTTTTAATTCAGTTATAGTTGCCGCATCAGCAGAATCAATAAATGTATGCTTTGCAAGCCCCCATTCCTTTCTGTTTCTTTCCAAGAAATCATAATAATTCTTTGCAGTATCAGATGGAGCTACCGGAGTTCCGATTTCAGCATTGTTATATACTCTTTCATCCAAAAGTATATATCTGCCTCTATTTGTTATTCCTGCAAAACTCATGGCTATTGTATCAGGACTTTTGGTTGAATACGCTGTATCTAATCCACTTGTATATATTTCAAACCATTCCGTCTGCTTTTTATCTGCTCTGTTTCTGATAAATGCTTTTGCTTTATCAACTGTAATAACATGATGCTTTCTGTCAAATATGCTGAATACAAGACCTGTAGCCTTTCCTCTAAGACCTAATATTTTGTTTTTATACATTTTGGTTCCTACCGGAACTGCATCTATTTTGTCCTGAATATCCTGCTCTGTTAAACTAGCATTATCATAAAAAGTAAAATACCAATGAACCCAGCCAACTTTTTCAGGTTCATTTAACTCTGCCAGCAATTCTTCTGGATAATCTTTAATATACTTTTTTAAAGGTCTGCTATGATTAATAAATTCTTTATATACCGGCAAATCGGGACTGTCAGGATTTGATGTAGTCATCATATACTTGCATCTATGTGAGATTTCTCTTAAAAACTCCATATCAGCAGTATTAACTTCATCAATGTACACACAACCTTGCTGTGAACCTAATACCTTTTTCCAACGTGCCTTATTATCATAACCACACACGTAAATTATCTTTTCACCATTTGGTGTCTGATACTTAATGTGTGATAGACCAATTCTGCCTTGACCTTTAGGATAATATTCAGCTAAACCATCAAACTGATCCAAAAGGCCTCTTTCATTATTGATTACATTCTTTTCAACTGTACCAAGATCTGCTCCTGCAATAACATGATACTTAATATCGCTCTTTGCCACCATAAGCATAAACTTAAATATACCTACAGTAGTTTTTCCTGCTGCAGTAGTACCTTCAAGATAATCTCGCTTAGTTTCTGTTAATATAAATTCTTTAAATTTAGGTGATAGTATTAACAAATCTACTCACCCTCTCTTACAGGTGTCATTTGAGCTAAAATACTAGCAATGTTATCCAACTTCTCTGCTTTCTTTTCCTCTGCTTCGTTATTTACGTCTATCTTGTCAGTATATAAACCATATCTCTTACCAAGAAGCTCAGCTGCTTTATTTGCATCTGAAACTCTTGTAGGTATTTCAACTATTTGGGGTATCTCTTCCTTAACTGTTTGCTTTCTCATTGTCCCTTTTTCATCTGGAACATATGTAGATGTTTCTCTGCTCAAAGTAACTACAACATTTTCTTTATGTTCCCTTCTCATTACTGATGTGAGATACTCCAATACTTCCTGTGCGTCTGCTGTTTTTTCATTGTGCAATTCAGCTAACTGCTTTTCTATGTACTCTTTAATCTCAGGTTTGTTCATTAATCTTGAAGCAGCTGCAGCCGCAACATTATCATTTTTGACATTTTGATATGCCTTTTTGTATGCCATTGTTTTGTTAAAATCTGGATCCGACAAAAGTTCATCACAAAATTTCTGTTCCTTAATTGTCACTGCAACCACTCCTTTCTGATTTATTCAAATTGTGTAAACTTATTACGCTTTTTACTTTCCACTCACGAAAAAAGACAGCTTTTCAGCTGCCTTTAAAAGTTTATACTGGGGTAAAAACAAAAGTTATTGTCATACTTTTGCAAGTTTAATTATACCATATCTGTTTATTTAATGAGTTTAATTTGTTTAGTTTGTTTAGTTATTCAGATAGTCAGTTATCACCTGTGATACCCTTCCATTCGTACATCCAATAATGCCTGCAATTTCCTTTACTGACTTTCCATCAATAAATCTATAAATGAATATTTCCTTAATTTTCACATCCTCAATTCTGTTAATAAACTCTTCCACCTTTGCATTGTCACT